>Ga0307492_10000125_pt1 | contig 34831 bp, 30 predicted proteins | sample SI3LmetaG_FD_202365 | JGI IMG/M metagenome (GOLD analysis project Ga0307492, IMG submission 202365) | Sea-ice brine microbial communities from Beaufort Sea near Barrow, Alaska, United States - SI3L | ecosystem: Environmental > Aquatic > Marine > Coastal | place: USA: Alaska | collected 2017-05-06 | reverse complement strand
AGTTGTTTTAGACGCTTAAAGCTAATTTCATCCAAAGATAACTGTTCAACGAACAAGCTTGAACATTGACCGCCAACCACAATTTTTTCAAGCCACAATGATAATTGGTTTTGTGTAGGCTTAGTAATACGCATGCAATAGTCTTTTTTTTCAGAAAACCGAATATGTTCAGCCACTAAAAAAGTCCATTTCTTGGAATGCTTAACATTTATATCGTTGCTATGCCCTTTATCTGCTGGCACTTGCATGGAGGCTAGTGGAGTAGAGTTGTTCGTAAACGCATGTAAACTTGCCATAATGATTTCTCAACAGTGATGTTATATACAGTGGTTGTTTATACAGTAGTACTGTATAAATCATCATGCAAGCTTTTTTTTTGTCTTGGTCTGTTTATGTTCGTTTTTTTAACTTTGTCGTTACCATCTAAACCTACCGACATCAAAGCTGAAGGACGCATGTCCTAACCTTTAACATAAAGGCAATTGACTTCACTACCGCTAAACAATTGCTTTGTCCTGACATTTCTTCTGGTTTGTAGATTGTCTTAAACACAACAAATTTCGTAAGACTCGCATCGACTTTCATATTTATCATCAAGTAAATGAATATTTTGGGTATTGATTTATGAACCAATTTTTTCTGTAACTGCGGCAGATGAGGGCAGAAACAAGGTGCCGTATAACTTGGCAGCAAAACCATCTGTCATGCCCGAGATATAATCAGCAATCACTCTGTGGCCATTGCCTGCTTCATGTGCTTCTAACCAGCGTTGGCATGTGTTTTCAGGCAGTAATCTTTGAGGGTCTGCAGCAAACGCCTGAAATAATTCCATGACTATTTGTTGACCTTTATATTCGATCATTTGTATCTCAGGTTTTCTGATAACACGAGTAAACACATAAGCCTTAAAGATGCTCAAAGCCTGATGGAAAGATGTGGGAAAAACAGCGTTATATTTAAGTAAATCTTGTTCAAATTCCGGTGCAAATTCGCTTATCTCAATATTTGTAATAAAACAATTGACCAAAGCACCAATGGCATCTTTCCGTTTATGGTGATGTTGGCTAAACAGTTTTTCGCTGAGCGCCATTATGTGTTGGTTCATCCAATCAATATCTAACTTGAGCAACGGCTCTGCGACTTCTTGAAAAAATTGTGAGCGGTTGACTATGCCCATTACAATGGCATCTTCAAGATCATGGATGCCGTAAGCAATATCATCTGCTAACTCCATAATTGAACAGTCAAAAGATTTATATAGAGTTTTGTGATGGCTTCTAGCTGAACTTTTAAATTGCATAAATCGTTGAGAATCATGGCTAGGCAATTCTTCAAGTAACCACTCAAAAGAGGCTTGATCGCATTCATACAAACCTTTAGGTGGATGCCAAAGGGATGCTTTCACTTCTCGATGGGATACAGTCTCTTGCCCCTGGGGTGGTTGATTCAATTGTGGCAGGTAATTGGGATACTTAATTAAACCTAATAAAGTTCGCCTGCTAAGATTCATCCCGTGGTCGGCGGTATAAGGTTCAAGTTTGGTGACTATTCTAAATGTTTGGCCATTTCCTTCGAAACCGCCATGATTGCGCATCATATAGTGCAGCGCCACTTCACCTCCATGGCCGTAAGGAGGATGACCGATATCATGAGCTAAACATAACGCCTCAATTAATGTGTCATTCAAATCTAGGTGTTGGGTTAATTCAGGGTACTTACTTCTTAGCTGTGCAGCTATGCCTTGGCCAATTTGTGATGCTTCTAAAGAATGAGTAAGGCGAGTGCGATAAAAATCACTCATACCTACACCTAATACTTGGGTTTTGGCCTGTAATCGTCTGAATGCTGCAGAATGTAAAATTCTGGCTTTATCACGTTGGTAAGCAGTACGATGGTCACCTTCACGTTGAAGTTTTTGGCCATGCCTGCGCTGCGTCCATATTTCCATAACTTACATCTGCTCCACACTTAAGTATTTGAGGCGAAAGACTTTAACGTTATGTGACCAGATGTAGATAAGTTAATCAAGCCATAATTTAAACGTCTAATGAATGCTCTTCTTGGGTAATTTCGTCAAGGCTTAAGCTAAAACTGGGCACATAAGCTTTCATAAAATAATCGACTTCACTTGAGTGATAATCTTTTAACATTTTGTCTAACCGTTTTTTGGCTAGTTCAAATTCTTTATTTCCTGCAGAAAGTTCTTCTAGGGTTTTAAGATAAGCACATATCACATCGGCAGCTTTGACGATAAAGGCCACGTCTTTATTATGATGGTGGTGATCAATCAGCTGTGCATAATCTTCTTTAAACTCATCTGGCGCCATATTGATCAATTTTTGTTCTGCGAGCTTCTCAATCTTTTTATATTCGTCACGAATGATAGGATTAGAATACTTTACCGGCGTGGGTAAATCACCGGTGATAACCTCTGATACATCATGAAACATGGCCACAGTTGCTACTTGATTAGGATCTAAATCACCATCAAAATATTTATTGCGGATCAAAGCCAAAGCATGGGCTACCATAGCCACTTGTAAACTGTGTTCTTGCACATTTTCGGTTCTGATATTGCGCATCAAAGGCCATCTGTTAATTAACTTCATACGAGATAGGTGGGCAAAGAAGTGACTTTGTTTAGGAGATATGTTGTTCATTTAGTTAAATTACCTGCCTATAACTTTTGAAGAAGTTTGCGATACCTTCAAGTGCTGGCTTTAGTACGTCAATGTGAGGCAGAAAAACGAGTCTAAAATAGCAGCCTTCTTTGAGGTTAAATGCTGAGCCGTGTACTAATAATATTTTTTCTGCACGTAACAGATCAAAGATCATTTGTTCGTCATTGGTAATATTGAATTTTTCAGCGTCTACTTTAACAAAACAATACATGGCCCCTTTAGGCATAACACATTCAAGACCATCTATAGCATTTAACATTTCAAATGCCATGTCTCTTTGAATTTTTAGTCGACCATCATTACCAATGAGTTCATTAATACTTTGATATCCACCTAAGGCTGTTTGTATCGCATGTTGGCTTGGCACATTTGCACACATGCGCATCGAAGACAGAATATTAAGCCCTTCTATGTAACTTTGGGCGATAAATTTATTACCACTCACCACTAACCATCCTGCACGAAAACCCGCTATGCGATAGTTTTTAGATAAACCACCCATGGTAATACAAAAAATATCAGTCGCCATGGATGCGATACAATGATGTTTTGCATCGTCATATAAAATTTTATCGTAGATTTCATCGCTTATTACGACCAATGAAAACTCACGGGCCAATTCAATAATCTGCTGCAATAGCTCTGGGCTGTATACTGCACCAGTGGGATTATTTGGATTAATTAATACAATTGCTTTGGACTTGTCAGTAATTTTATTGCGGATGTCTTGTATATCAGGTTGCCAACCATTGGTTTCATCACATCGATAATGTATTGGTACACCAGAAGCGAGACTTACCGCTGCTGTCCATAGAGGGTAATCGGGTGCGGGTATCAATACTTCATCATCATTATTCACCAGCCCTTGCATGGCCATTACGATAAGCTCACTGACACCGTTACCGATAAATACATCTTCTACTTTTACGTTTTTGACATTTTTCTGTTGATAATATTGCATCACCGCTACGCGAGCTGAATAAATACCATTAGAGTCTGAATAACCTTGAGACTTTGGCAGGTTATGGATCACATCTTTTAAAATATCGTCTGGCGCTTCAAAACCAAATGGGGCAGGGTTACCAATATTCAATTTAAGGATCCGATGTCCTTCGTCTTCCATTTTTTTGGCTTCGGTTAAAATGGGTCCACGTATCTCGTAACAGACATTTTCTAATTTTTTCGACTTATTAATTTTTTTCATTGCTTGAGTATTACCTCCTACCTTGTGTATTACCTACTAAGATATCTGACAGATTAAACCAACAAGGCCAAGGGTGTTAAGTGTTAAATTAGCTATGCTATACAAAAATGTTAAATTAATTCATGGTTAACGCAAGATGTCACATCCGTTTACATTCCAAATTTGATTTTTGAGCTATTTTCATCTTAGCTACACATCCCATTAACACGATTTTCTGTCCTAAATCAAAAAATGGCCAAATTATTCGCCACCAAAATCCACTGGCATCCAGCTCTTTATTGATGGATTGATTGAATTAATATTTAAGAATGTCATAAATATTAAAGTATAGAACTCAGTATTTAAAGTTTTGATGCACTGTTATACCAGAGCTATATACTTTTTTTATTGTTTGAGTAGACTGAGCGTTAAGTTTAATCATCAAACAAAGATTCTTTTCGCTGTTTTATGGAGCATAGCCATGTCACAACATTTTAAAGAAACACCCCATAACGCAATTGTCGATAGTGATATTGCTCGCGTTATTCCTTGTAAACAATTATCAATGAGTGACCCATTTAAGTGGTTAGTGCTTGGTCTTAAAGATGCGAGTCGGGCACCTGTTTTAACTCTGTTTTTTGGTTTGATATTTACACTGATCCCTTGGTTTATAACTTATCTGGTTCAGTTAACTGGCTGGCACTTGGTGATCATGCCTGCAATTGTGTGTTTTATGTTGATTGGTCCTTTTTTAGCTGCAGGTATGTACGATGTGAGCTGGGAGCTAGAAAAAGATCACGTTCCTTCTTTATGGCACAGTGTTAAGGCTATCAAGAGAAATGCGGTGAATGAATGGGGTTTAGGTATATTACTGATGGTGTTAATGATTTTTTGGCTACGTGTAGCTTCATTGGTCCACGCTTTATATCCTCCGTACTTAGATGAAAACCTTGAAAACCTTTTACCCTTTTTAGCGGTAGGAACAGTCGTCGGTGCAGGTTTTACACTCTTAGTATTTTTCCTCAGCGCCTTTACACAGCCAATATTGATGGAGCGTAAGGTCGACCTAGCCACTGCATTATTAACAAACATGAATGCTGTTTGGACCAATAAAGGTCCTATGATGTTATGGGCATTTATCATTCTTCTGGCAGTATTGATTGGATTCGCAACATGGTTTGTCGGTTTCATTTTTCTGATGCCACTTGTAGGATATGCGACTTGGCATGGTTATATAGACACAATAGAAACCAAAAGAGAACGTAATTTCGAATAATTAAACCTTTCTAGGTATAATCTCCACGAAAAAAAAGCCTCATGATAAATCATGAGGCTTTTTTTATAAGTTTATGACTTATCGTGGTAATTTAGTAACAGTACTTTCTTCTAAAATCTTCTTAGCCCAAAAAGATTTAACAGAGAAGTCCGCGTTTTTAGCTTTCTTTTTAGCAGTTGCTTGGGCTACTTTTTTCTCAGTGACCTTCTTAGGTTTATCAACTACCGCTGTAGCTTTTTTGGATGGAGTTGAAGAGCCTAATCCAGCGATCATTGCATCTAAATCTGCTAAACGTATATTTTTGCCACCATCAACACTATACCAGCCACCTTTGGCTTCGATAGTGGGAGCTTTACTATTTGCTGTTTTATAAGCTTCAGTAAAAGCCGCGATTACTTGATCTTTATCCAATTTACTCATAACTAGGTCTTTGCCTTTTTTATGTTTATTTTCAGAATATGGAAGGGTTTTATACCTTTTTTTATTTATAATGTCTAATTTTGCAACATCTGCTTATGTTTTAAATCAATAGGGGATCCAATGTCAGTATCCAATAGTCAATTCCTAGAATTACTTAATTCGTTATTAAAGCCAGAACAGGTAAAGGATTATTGCCCTAATGGTTTGCAGGTAGAGGGCAAAACACAGGTGTCTAAGTTAGTCACAGGTGTGACTGCCTCACAAGCATTAATCGACCATGCGGTATCAATTAATGCAGATGCGATTTTGGTACATCATGGATATTTTTGGAAAGGTGAGTCACAGTGCATAACCGGTATGAAAAGAAAACGAATTAAGACTTTGTTACAGCACAATATCAACCTTTTTGCCTATCATTTGCCTTTGGACATTCACCCAACATTAGGTAATAACGCTCAACTGGCTAAATTATTAGGTATTGTGGATATCACATCCTTACAACAAGACAATCCTCAGTCTGTGGTGATGCAAGGTAAATTTGTCGGCGGCATTTCTCCAGCTGAGTTGACTCAATTATTAAGTAATAGGCTAAATAAAACACCATTACACGAGCCCGCTAACAAAACTAAAATTGAAACAGTTGCTTGGTGCACAGGAGGAGGGCAAGGTTATATAGAATTAGCTGCTGAAAAAGGCATTGATGCTTACATCACCGGTGAAGTATCAGAACAAACCATACACACAGCAAGAGAAATGGACATTCATTTTTACGCTGCTGGTCATCATGCTACCGAACGTTATGGCGTAAAAGCGTTAGGCGAATATATCAATCAAGAGTTAGGAATTGAGACTGTATTTGTTGACATTGATAACCCAGCTTAAGGCACATCCGATAAATGGAAAATAATAAACAAGATCAAAGTTTTGATAAGTTTGCTGATAAATTTGAGAAAAATATTTATGGCTCAACAAAAGGGCAATTACGGCATGAGTTGTTAGTACATCATCTACATGATTGTATATCCTTAGAGGCATTGCCAATAGAGGTTTTAGATGCTGGGGGCGGCACTGGAGTCATGTCTGAAATGATGCTTAATTTAGGTCATAAAGTCACGTTATCTGATATCTCTTCTGACGTACTATCTTTGGCAAAGAAAAAGTTAGGTGAAAATATTAATCTGGATATTCAACATATAGACATCCTATCGTTAAGCAATAATAAGCAATATGATTTGGTCGTCTGCCATGCAGTTTTAGAGTGGTTACAATATCCTTCAGAGGTAATTCGAAAATTAGTAGATTTAGTTAAACCCGGTGGTCACCTGTCTCTTAGCTTTTTTAACCATGATGCTCAGTTGTTTGGAAACATGTTGTACGGCAATTTTGACTATGTAGAACAAGGCATGACCAGTAAAAATATTGTACGTTTAAGTCCTAAAAATCCGCAAAAACCTAAGGTTATTTTATCTCAACTTGAAAGTTTACCCATTAAGGTCGTAAAACAAGCGGGAATACGTTGTTTTCATGATTATTTAAAACAACCAGAGAAGCAAATCAGTGAATATAAACAGTTAAAACACTTGGAAATTCAATATGGCTCGAGTGAGCCATATTTATGGCTGGGTAAATATTTTTTAATTATTGCCCAGAAAGATTCATAATTTTGGGTAAGCTATTCAGCTAATAACTTTTCTATGTCTTTAATCATCTCATTTGGCTTGGTAGTAGACGCATAACGTTTAGTCACTTTTCCTTGTTTATTGACTAAAAATTTGGTGAAATTCCATTTAACACTTTTACTGCCCATTAGTCCTGGTGCTGCTTCCTTCAAATACTTGTATACAGGCGCCGTGTTTGCCCCATTAACTTCAATCTTCTTAAATAAAGGAAAATTGACATTAAAGTTCAGACTACAAAACTCTTGGATCTCAGTATCTGCTCCAGGCTCTTGATGACCAAATTGGTCACATGGAAAACCAAGCACATCTAACCCTTGGGACGCAAATTGTTTGTAAAGACTCTGTAAGCCATCATATTGCGGAGTAAAACCACACTTGCTGGCGGTGTTAACGATTAACAACACTTTGCCTTTATAGTCATTAAAATTTATAGTTTCGCCATTATTTAATATGGCATCAAACTGATATATGGTGTCCGACATAATTATTCTCTTTATAAAACGTGTTATCTATATTGTCATTATATAGCAGTGTTTCAACTATTTAAGTCAATAATTTAAAATTCAGGCAAGCCCAGTTGAGGAAAGTAAATTGGTACAAAAAATAGCGTTTATTGGATTAGGTGTCATGGGTTACCCCATGGCTGGACATTGTAAAAAATCAGGTCATGAAGTCACTGTATTTAATCGCACCTTAACAAAAGCCCAAGCTTGGGTTGATGAGTTTTCAGGAAACATGGCCATAACACCTAAACTGGCTGCAGAACAAGCTAATGTGATTTTGTTATGTGTTGGCAACGATGATGACATACGTTCCGTTATGTTTGGAGAACATGGAGTATTAGCAGGCGTGAAAGCAGGAGATATTATAGTTGATCATACTACCGCTTCAGCAGAAGTCGCTCGAGAGATGGCTATCGTATGTTCAGAGGTAGGCGTTGGGTTTTTAGATGCTCCAGTATCAGGTGGGCAAGCGGGTGCTAAGAATGGACATTTAACTGTGATGCTAGGTGGGCACAAAGAGCATTACACTGCGGTTGAACCTGTTATCAATTGTTATGCTAAGTTCAGTCAACTACTTGGAGAAGTAGGTAGCGGTCAACTGGCTAAAATGATGAACCAAATTTGTATTGCAGGTGTCGTTCAAGGCATAGCTGAAGCATTAAGTTTTGGGAAAAATGCGGGTTTGAATTGTCATGCCGTTATTGATGTTATCTCAAAGGGCGCAGCGCAGTCGTGGCAAATGGAAAATCGATTTGAGAGCATGTTAGCGGGTAAGTTTGACTTTGGGTTTGCCGTTGATTGGATGCGTAAAGACTTGGGTATTGCCTTAAATGAAGCGAAGATAAACGGCTCTTCGTTACCATTAACTGCACTGGTCGATCAGTTTTATGCCGATGTGCAGAAAAAAGGAGGAGGCCGATGGGACACCTCTAGCCTGTTAACTAGGCTGCAAGATTAAAAATCAATAAATGATTACATCAGTGGCTCTACATGCCACTGATGTCCATGGAAATAAATTTTGGCCTTGTCATATTCTCTTTCTGCTCGCCACGTGCGATTATTCAATTTAACCACTACACCGGGATAAACGCGCTTATTGGCGAGCAGTCGAATATTAGTTTGATATTGCTCTTTGGCCTGATTCATCTCTTTAGATTTGGTTTCAAGCCACTCTAGTAATTGTGTTTCGCTATTAAACATTTGGTTTGCATCGTCAACTCTTAGCTGCATATCTTTAGGTATGAACTTAGAATTAATTATATTAATACGTTTTAAATGCCTATTATTATTTTGTTTCATTTTATTTAGAAGTTCGTCGAGTGTGTCTTTACGTTCCAATAAAGTATTAAAGCCTTCGCTATAATCAATACTCAAGTTACTACCAGACACGGCACCTAAAGTACCAGCTGTAATTGTATCTTGACATTTGACCGTACAGGCGAAAATATTTCCATTCGGATTGTCTATGGCACCAACGGTCACTTTTCCACGACAGTTAATGCGACTGTAGGCTAGTTGTCTGCCAACTGTCACATTACCATTACAATTAATATCTAAGCCTTGCCCATGCTGAACATGCACATTACCTTTTGAGGTCAAGCTGGTACTATATTCAGTGGCGCTATCATTCACTTTCCCCATTGCGCCTTCAGTAATAATGATATCCCCGCCCGCGTGAATAGTGGCAGACTCAACAAAACCATTGACGGTAACATCTCCAGTAGCATGGATTTCCATTTTTTCAGCGACGTCACCATTGACGATAACTGAACCGTTATAATTCACATTACCGCTACCAACGTTGACACCTTTGCAGGTAAAAATATTGTCGACCCACATTTTTTGATCTTTAAATTTGGGCATGCCAGAGATATCTGCCAGCAACAAATTTTCATCACCATCACTGATAACAGTGCCATCACCAGGTGTAAATTTAACCCATTCACCTGATTTGGCATCGATAATATTCCCACCAACTGTAAATCCACGTCTGCCATCAGTGGGTGGTATTCTGCGAAGAAGTTCTGTCCCTTTTTGAACGCATATAATCGAACCTAAGTTGCGCATGTCAACACGGGCAGAACCCAATGTTTGAGGCTTTAAAATCCTATCTAGGGCATTTTGGACTAGAGGTTTCAACCTAGAAGATTTGCCTACTCTAGGCGCTAAACCTTTGGCAATAAGCTCTTCAAAGACTTCGCCTGGAAAAGCTTGTGCACACTGCCGAACTAAACTGATTAAACGTTTTTTACTGATCCCGCGTTTGATACCGAATGCATTTAATTCTTTTAGTAATGACTTAACTGATGGGAGTTTACCCGCGTAGCCTGCAGTGACTGTTAAGTAAGCAGATAATTGATCATCAACGATTCTAGTTTTAATTTGAGTATCTCTACGCTCACCAATTCGATATTTTATCACATCAGAGATGTTATCTTCGGTTACAGATTTACAATTATTGACTGCTTCAATTATATTTTCATCAAATATAAAGAAATGCTTATAAACACTTTTTTGAACAAGATCTAAAATAATGTTTGCCTCAACCTTATCTTTAACAAGAATTGGGGAAATAATTAAGTCTAAATATTGGTCTTTATCATCAACCTGTAATGTTATGCCGAGCATTCAATTGCCTTTAATTATGCCACAAAAATTAAGTGGATTTAAGTCAGCCTAAAATATCTTTTTATATCGGCTTATCATTGAGTTACATTAATTGAAACCATCGCATACCTCTAGTAAACAAAGCAGTGGCAGTGTCCAACCGTTAAAAACAGTTCGTTGTATTGTTATAAACTTTGCGCATAATTGTAAAGAGCTTTTAATATAGTCAATTTATCTGGGTTGCGTGCATGTTTCATGCTCAATTGTTCGAGTTGCAATAAAAACTCTGGCATTTTAATACTCGCAGGCGACTCATCGTCAAAAAATTTAAAATGTCGATATCGTTGCCATCGTTCAATCTCTGGCTCAGATAACGACTGAGGTATATTTCGAGCTCGGTATCTAAATAATAATGTATTTAGACGATCGTCCTCAAATGGTAAAGAAATTTCGGTTAATCCTTGTATATCAGAATTAACAATTTGGATCATAAATTCTTTGTCGGCGGATGAAAAAAATCCACCTGAATACAAAGCGTGTTCAGGGTCAAGTGAAGTACGTCTTTCTGTTTGAACGTATACGTCTTGCAATTTTTCGATGAGGTGCTGGTTGGCTTTAATTTTTTGCAAGTTTTGTAAACAACCTTGCCTATCGATCCCCAAACGCTCGGCATTTTCAGTGTTAAGTGTTTTAGCTGGGGCCAACACCGGGCATTTATTAATATGCAGAAGCTTGATCGGCAGTCGCTGCTCATTTTCTTCTAACATTGAACTGGGTGTGTATAACTTGTGCCTTATCTCATCTGCGCTAAGAGTAAAAAGCGGACTCGGGTCTAACGCTAAATTTAGAGTGATTACTGCATTTTTATTAGTAGGATGCATTGCTACAGGCACAATCCAGGTACAGCAACCATATACTGAAGGGATTTTTGAGGAAATATGAACCAGTGGTGTTAACTTTTCATAATCGATTTGTTCTAGTACTTTTCTTTTATCTCGTAAAGTAAACACATAATCAAATAATTTGGGTTGGCGTTCTTTAATCAGTTTAGCCACGGCAATTGTGGCGTACACGTCAGACATCGCATCGTGTGCACCTTGATGTTCAATGCCGTTGGCCTTAGTTAAATCCTGTAACTTAAAGCTGGGTAATCCTGCTTCATTTACTGGCCAATTAATGCCTTCAGGTCTAAGCGCATAACAAGCTCTCGCTAAGTCAATAATGTCCCAACGGCTATTTCCATGTTGCCATTCTCTTGCATAAGGGTCATAAAAGTTTCGATATAAAGTATAGCGAGTAATTTCGTCATCAAAACGAATATTGTTGAATCCTGCTACACAGGTGTTGGGCTCTGAAAACTGTTCAAGGACTTTAGCAATAAAATCCCTTTCAGGTAGTCCTTCTTTTAAAGAACGTTGTGGCGTAATACCTGTGACTAAACAAGCTTGAGGAACGGGCAGACAATCATTAGCGATTTGGCTAAAAATCATCAGAGGTTCACTTATTATGTTCAAGTCTAAATCTGTGCGTATACCAGCAAACTGACATGGAAAGTCTTTTTGAGGGTTGGCACCCCATGTTTCATAGTCGTGCCAATATATTGTAGGCTTATTCATAGGAGTACCATTTAAACGTATGCACGTATTTATTCAATCTAAACCCCATAAAAATCAACCTTTCCTAAATCACTTAGTGTTCACAGCTAGACATGGATAAATTGCAGCTAGTGAATAATTGAGCCAGCATTATGTCGAATTTCTAAGATGCTGTGTCGAAGTTAATCATTTTTCTAAGTAATTCAAAATTAAAACATTTGAAAGTGTAATAAATTGGTGCATATTTCAAACTTCAGAGATTTAAACTATCACTTATTTCGTCACTACGATTATAATATTAAACGATCTCGAATATCAAAGGCACGAAATAATAGAGCAAAAATGGTGTGTGCTGGAAGTTTAATTAGATTCTAATTATATATTTCACGCATATGAATAACTTTGTCATTACCACGGTACAACCCAAATATCGCAGTACCACTGGGGTTTTCATTAAATGATTTGGCAGTAACGCCATTCCAGCTCCAGTCATATTTAAGCCATGAATAAATGTCATACTCGATATTGATTGATCCCTGATGCCCTGCACCTGGAGCATTTAAAGCCATCATCAGGGTTTTACTATATTCCAGTCGCCCTATTGTTGAATTAACTGTGATTAAATTTTTATTTAAAGTCCCTGACGTGAGTATGATGTTTCCGGAATCGTATTTAGTACAACTGTCTTGTTTATTGAGCACATAACGACCACTAGCGTTTAAATATTCCGTAGAAAAATGCTGACTGAGGTTTTCAGTTTCGGGACCAAAACTATTTTTGAGTGAAGCACGACCAAAGCGAAGGTTAATACTTGTTGTATTAGTTATATCTTCGGGAGAGGTAATGTAAATACCATCACTGTCAACAAAGTTAACTTGATCAATTAAAAAGTCAATATCATTGTTTTGTGCTGTAACTTCTGAATTTTCATTACGTGGATAAATGAAATTATCTTCATCAGCAAGCTCGTAATGCAATACTCCTGCTGCAAGAGGTAAACCAAAATCAAGTTGGCTGACAGCGAGCCCAATATGACTAACGGTTCCTGCGAATAGATGAGCGGTTAAGGGAAGAGGGTTAGTATTTTTGCCTAATATAACAGAGTCAGATGTAGGCGTTATTATAAAATTAGCATTAGCAATCAGTTTGTTATATCCCAGTTCCGTATAATTTTGAACTGTAACACCCTTAGAATTTTTCGCTGTAAGCTCAACAACAGGAATAACCAGATAAGATATAACCCCTTTTCCTGCATTATTATTCAAAACTTGTCCTGTATAGGCAAAAATAGTGTTTTGATAACAAACAGAATCAAGACTGCCTTGTTCAATAACCCTTTGTTCAAAATAATCAGGAGTAAAGCGACCTATATTGATAGCATCTGTATGTATTATATTACCTGAATAACCATGACCGACATCTTGCAGATCGAAATTGATTAGGCCAACTTCAGAATAAGATGCAATGTCAGTAGAGGACACTCCTGAGTTAAACGTAGATAAGGTAACACTTTGATAAGTTGCAGAAAGGCTACTTAACATAGTGCCATTTCCATAGTCGAAAATACCATCAACACCGTCCGAGATTGGGCCCGTTCGTGATAATAATAGTTGCATATCATTAGGAACATAATTTGCCATAATATTGGCCGTTCCCGTGCCAAGTGAGTTATATGCTGTTACGCTAAGGTTGAAATTTTGACCTGCTTTGTGTTTTATAACTGAACTGTCCGAATGACCATTTATATGATTGCCATCAGATGTTGCAGTAACAACTAATTTTGCTGGACTCACCCAAAAATCTGTACTATTTCCCATGATATTTACACCATCAACATTATATTTAGCATGCAAACGAATTTGACCTGCGTCTAAGTATACAGGTGAAGGAATGATGGCTTTGCTATCCCCATCAAAATTGAGTGTAATGCTAGGTGTATAAGTTGGATATTTAGCAATACTCGTACCTGAAGGGCCATGTACTTTAAAGCTTAATCCTGCTGTCCCAGTAGGTGTAATATTTTGTTGTGACAACTCAATATCCACATTGCCAGTGAATAAACCAGTACAAACCCCATTTTCATTTTTTACAGCTTGCAGCTTCATTACATCAGCAAAGCTATTGCCACCTATTTGATGAGCAATAGATGTTGTTTCATCGTTGTTATATAAAAATCTGAACCCTGCATCAGCGAACACCACATCACAACTGGTTAAGTTGCCATTTTTACATTCATACGATTGGTCAAAACTTAATGTTACCGAGTCTGCATTAGTATAAGAAAAGTCAACCATAGTTGTGCCGCCAGAAACGGTTACCGTTTGATCGGGTATGCCATTTATTGATAACTGCACATCAATAGGATCAGTATATAAGGTAGAACACGTCGCATCAGCGCAAGCTTTCAGCGTCACACTCTCGGATGCGCAAGTCAAACCTTCGCCATCATGTTCGATTTGAATGAATTCGAACTCAGGTTCCACTACACAGCCAGGGGGGGCTGGCACAACTAACGTATTGTCGTTAGTTGTGCTGCCTGTTAGTGTGACAACTCCTGCACCTGAGGAGGATACAGTGCCAGCGACTCGTGATGTTGTTAACGTTATGGCGCCAGAGCTAGTGGTTACATTGCCGCCTACATTGACACCTGTTAGCGTCACAACACCAGCACCCGTTGGGCTAACGTTGCCTCCAATCCTACTTCCAGAACCAATAGTGATGGCACCTGGAACGGTGCTGACATTGCCGCCAATGAGTACATTTGTTGCTATTGTGACGACACCAGCACCAGTGGTGAATACGGTACCACACGCTGAGCTTCCATCTCCAATGGTAATGGCGCCTGCGTCGGTGCTTATGTCACCACCAGCTTGTATGTTAGTTAATAATGTTACCACTCCAGCTTGTGTGGAAATCGCCCCCCCGACAGTACTTAAACTAGCGATACTGACTGCACCGGCATCAGTCTGAATAAAACCACCTACAGCGCTCTCGGCACCGAGGGTGACAACGCCTGTGGTAGTGCTTGCCGAGAGATTGCCGCCAATGGAACTTCTAGCCCCCATGTCAATGGCGGCAGTGCCTGTTACATTTGCATTTAAAATGGTGTCAGCACCCAGTGTAAGTGTGCCTATAGTTATAAGATTCAAGTCAGAGGCAGTACCTGCGGTATTAATTAAATTACCGGCGGCTGTTGTGAATGCACCAATAAAAGTAACAGTAACTGGCGTAAACAACGGCTCCACCCCAACCACAACTGTGTCTCCAATCCCGAGAGTGACAACACCACAAGTATAAGAAGTGGTGCTGAGAGAATCTAAACTACAGCCAACAGGTAGTGTTCCACCTGGGATAAAACTATAATCAGTCGCCGCATATGCTGGTAGCCCAGCAAGCATATGTAGCAGAGCAACTAAACCTAATAGCCACTTAAAGGTGATAGTAGTGTTTGTAAAAATGCCATCGCAGCGATTGGTTATAGGTTGGTTCACTTTAGTGGTACCTCCCGGAAAACTAGAATGATCCTTTAAATGTACAGGTCCGGCTATTGGTAAAAATACCTAAATTGAAGCTTTGAAACGGTTAGAGGTTGCAGTTATATTAGTATCAAATCTAAAACTACTAGTCTTAACGGTTACTTAAGACTATCTTTAAGCGTGTCGATATAGAATTGTATTTATCACAAAACCAAGGAGTTACAGTGGAATCTCTAAAAGTGAGCGACCATATGAATCAGCGTCCAGTCACATTTACCAGTAAAATGACTGTAGCAGAGGCGGTAGAACGTTTATTACAAACTAAACAAACGGGTGGTCCAGTAATTGACACTAGTAATAAAGTCATAGGTTTTCTATCTGAACAAGATTGTCTGGTACAGATGATTGAGTCTAGTTATTACAGAGAGCAGGTAGCACACGTTAAAGACATCATGAAAATCGAGGTGTTATCTATTAAGCCCTATACATCAGTCATTGATTTAGCACAAAAAATGATGACCGAAAAACCTAAGGTGTATCCCGTGGTTGATGACGATGGTTATTTACTTGGCACAATTAACCGTTCAGCGCTGTTGCACGCCATAGATTTGCAACTTCATGACGGTTACAGGTTACGCGCAAGTTAAGTTGAGTTAAGTTATGCTTGTTACGTAATATTTCTGGTATTTGCTCTGTTCATCTTCTAGGATCACAGGTCGTTTTCATTGATGTTATAGAGCAGTCGTTTTTGTCTTCAGCACAACCCAATCCAGAAATTAGCGTTAAACAACTTTCCAGTGATATCGCATCTTGTATGTCTAAAGACAAATTTAGGTTTATGTCCCATTTACGTAAATTCCATAGTTTAGCTGCAGATAAAAAACCAGAGTATTTAGCCAAACTTCAACGAGATGTAGAAAAATCAGCTCAACTGTATGCCACCAGACTTGCGCAACGTCCAGAGATTGATTTTCCTCTTTTGCCTGTTTCTGAAAGGAAAGATGAAATAGCAGAGGCTATTACCAATAATCAAGTGGTGATCATTGCAGGTGAAACAGGTTCTGGTAAAACCACCCAAATTCCGAAAATATGTTTAGAGCTAGGCAGAGGGATTGGAGGTTTGATTGGTCATACTCAGCCGCGACGTCTTGCGGCTAGAACTGTAGCTAACCGGATTGCTGAAGAGTTGAAGACACCACTTGGGCAACAAGTGGGTTTTAAAATCAGATTTTCAGATCATGTATCCGATAGTACCTATATCAAATTGATGACAGACGGTATTTTGTTAGCTGAAATCCAACAAGATAAATTTTTAAGTCAATACGACACAATCATCATAGATGAAGCGCACGAACGTAGTTTAAATATTGACTTTATTCTCGGGTATCTAAAACAACTGTTACCAAGACGTCCTGAACTTAAGCTTATTATTACTTCTGCAACTATCGACCCACTGCGTTTTTCTAAACATTTTGATGATGCACCGGTGATTGAAGTCAGTGGTAGAACTTACCCTGTAGAAATGCGCTACCGGGAGATTGAAAGCAGTGATTACGACCAAATTCAAGCAATTACCGAAGCCGTTAATGAGCTTTTAACTGAGGCCGGTGGTGATATTTTAGTGTTTTTAAGTGGAGAGCGTGAAATTCGTGATACCGCAGATGCACTAAACAAACAGCAATATCGAAATACAGAAGTATTACCTCTGTATTCAAGGTTAAGTAACAGTGAACAAAACAAAGTGTTTGCAGCGCATTTTTCGAGGCGAATTGTACTTGCCACTAACGTTGCCGAAACCTCGTTGACTGTGCCAGGCATAAAGTATGTCATAGACCCTGGTACCGCTCGTATTTCACGTTATAGCGTGCGCAGTAAAGTGCAACGTTTGCCTATTGAAGCTATTTCACAAGCGTCAGCAAATCAAAGGGCAGGGCGTTGTGGTCGTGTATCCAATGGAATATGTATACGTTTATATTCAGAAGATGATTATTTATCCAGAGATGTGTTTACGGATCCAGAGATCTTACGCACTAATTTGGCTTCTGTTATTTTGCAAATGATGTCGCTGGGCCTAGGAAAAGTAGATGATTTTCCATTTGTCGAGCCACCTGATTCCAGAAGCATTAATGATGGTTTTAAATTGCTCGAAGAATTAGGTGCTATTGATAGCAAATTGGGGCGCCAAGGATTAACTCCTCAAGGTAGACAACTAGCCAGACTTCCTATTGACCCCAGATATGCACGCATGGTGATTGAAGCCGCTAAACAAAATTGTCTGAATGAAGTGCTGATTATTGCTGCGGGGTTGAGTATTCAAGATCCTAAAGAAAGGCCTCAAGATAAGAAACAACAAGCTGACTTAATGCATGAGGATTTTACTAATAAAGAGTCTGATTTTCTTGGTTATTTCCAGCTTTGGCAGGGGTTTAAAGAACAACAGCAAGCGTTATCATCGAGCCAATTACGTAACTGGTGTAAGAAACATTTCATCAATTTTATGCGTATGCGTGAATGGCAAGATATTGTCAGCCAACTAAAAAAGTCTGTAGCAGAGTTAGGTTTTGGTATTACCTCGCAACAAGCAGAGTATCAAGCTATTCACCAAGCGATTGCCTCAGGTTTGTTATCCCATTTAGGCAATAAAGATATAGACCGTGAATATTTAGGCGCTCGCAATAGCCGCTTTAAGATTTTCCCCGGTTCTGGTTTAGCTAAATCTCAACCAAAATGGACCATGGTGGCAGAATTAGTCGAAACGGCACATCTATTTGGCCGAGTGGCAGCTAAAATCGAACCAGAATGGATTGAGCCGCTTGCACAGCACTTGATCAAAACAGAATACTCCGAACCACACTGGTCAAAAAAGCAAGGCGTGGTGCAGGCTTTTGAAAAAGTCACTTTGTATGGATTGATACTGGTGAACCAAAGGCGAAAGAATTATAGCCAGATTGATCCTCAGGCCAGTAGAGAAATATTTTTACGTGAAGCTTTAGTGAATTTAGATACTAAATTGAACTTTGCCTTTTTGTCTCATAACCAAAACATGATAGAAAATATTGAAGGTTTAGAAGATAAAAGTCGCAGGCGTGACTTATTAGTAGACGAAGATACTTTGGTCGATTTCTACAGTGAAAAGATTCCAAGCCATATTTGTTCTGAAGTCAATTTTAAGAAATGGTGGAAAAAAGAATCTACTGAAAATCCAGATGTGCTTAATTTCGACCCTAAAGCGCTGCTTAAGAAAGATACTGGCCATATCGATGCCTTGTCATTTCCAGAAACGTTTAGGCAAAACAATCTTACTCTAGGATTAGATTATCATTTTGATCCCAAAGATCAAGACGACGGTGTAAGTTTGATGGTGCCACTAGCTCTACTCAATCAAGTGACTCCTGTAGGCTTAGATTGGCTTATTCCGGGGTTACGGCATGAACTTATCGTAGCCTTGATCAAAGCGTTGCCAAAATCATTAAGGCGAAATTTTGTACCTGCACCTAATTATGCAGATGCCTGTTTGTCTGATATGCCGCAACTAGATAAGCAAGGTAACCCTGTCGCATTTTTAAGTGCTTTGTCCTTAAAATTAAAGCGCATGACAGGTCGCGAGCTGGAAACCAGCGAATGGCAATTAGATAAACTGCCGCCACATTTGATTTTTAATATCAAAGTAATCGATCAGCATGGCAAGGTGATTGCCCAAGGTCGAGATTTGTTTGCGCTGCAACAAAAACTACAAGGTAAAGTTAAACAAAACCTGCAAGCTGTGGCCACACCTGAACTTGAGAAAACCGGTTTAGTCAGTTGGGAAATCGATAAATTACCAAATGAGTTTATCAATAAAACAGGCGGCTATGAAATTAAGGCCTACCCAGCGTTGGTGAATGAAGGTAAAACAGTAGCGGTTAAATTATTCGATCAACCCCACATGGCGCAAGCATCCCACAAACTGGGATTGCGTAAATTGATTATTTTAGGGATCCCTTCACCGGTTAAATATTTACAGGATAAATTACCTAATAAAGCCAAGTTAGGGTTGTATTTTAACCCATTTGGACAGATTAAGGCATTAATCGACGACTGTATTGATGCTGGAGTTGATCAGCTTATCAATCAATATTCTCTTCAGAATCAAAGCGACATCCGTGAAAAAGTTCATTTTGAATCATGTTGTGAGTTTGTTAGGCAAGAAATTAACGATACTGTTTTGCGAATTGCTCAACAAGTAGAAGTGGGGTTAACGGTTGCCCATGAAATAAAGAAAAAGATGAAAGGCAGTGTGCCCCTAAATCTAATCTACGCACATGGACATATCAAAAGTCAGCTTGATTCATTGGTTTATAAAGGTTTTGTTGCTGATGTAGGCGCACACAAATTGGCTGATTGGCAACGTTATATCAAAGCAATATCTAAAAGGTTGGAAAAAGTTGCCATAGATCCTACTAAAGATAAGTTACATCAACTTAATTTGGAAAAAGCAGAACGAGCTTATCAGGACAAATGTAATAAAATTCCAGAAAATCAGCCTATACCTGAGGACTTACAAGAAGTACGTTGGTTATTACATGAACTACAGGTGTCATTTTTCGCTCAACAACTAGGCACATCTGCGCCAATTTCAGTCAAACGTATACTGAATCATTTAGATTCTATTTAATATGCGTTGACATTGTTTTCACGGCACCCTATAAACAATAGGGTGGAATTTAAACAGAATGAGGTATTGGATGATAGGTTACGATGACAAACGCAATTTTTTCCGAATGATGGTTAATTCTGTATGTGAACTCAAAATAGTGGATGATGAATCTTCACGCAGCCTGCAGGCAGTGTGCAAAGATATAAGTGCAACTGGAATGTCTTTTGAAATAGAAGAAAGTTCAGTAGAAATGGGCACTAAAGTCAACGTTTACATTGAATCAACCAACTCACAAATTCCTTCGTTGACTGCCGATACTAAAGTGGTGCGCTGTGAAACCATTGATGATAACTCATGTACGGTGGGAGTTGAAATTCTCGAAATGAAATAAGCGACGATTTTAATTCAAATAAGCGACGGCATCGCCGCTTATTTGAATTCTGGATGATAAGTTGATCTGACAAATGTTGTTTTTCAGATCAGCCTAAAGCACTCTACATACTAAGCCTTTTAAATAAAATCCTTCTGGATAGTTAGTCCCAACTGGGTGATCGGCTGCTTGGCCTAATCTTTCAATAATTTGCACGGTTCTGCCTGCATCTAAAGCAGCGTCTGCCACTACCTTCTGAAACAAATCAAAAGACAATAAACCTGAGCAACTAAATGTACATAAAATACCGCCAGGCTGCATAATTTGCATGGCTAACATATTGATATCTTTATAACCACGACAGCCGCGAACTAACGAGTTCTTTGAATCGATAAACTTAGGCGGGTCAAGAATGATTTGGTCAAAATGTCTGCTTTCTTGTTTAAAGTCCCGTAATGCTTGGAACACATCTGCGTTTATAAACTCACATTTGTCTGTGTCTAAACCATTGATCTCCATATTTCTTTTGGCTGTGGTTAAGGCTAAATCTGATACATCAATACTGGTCACCGACTTAGCGCCACTCGCTAAGGCATAGCTGCCAAAAGTACCGGTATAACAAAAACAATTCAGTAAAGTTTTGTCTTTTACGTATTTTGCAGCAATGGCACGGTTGTCTCTTTGATCAAGATAAAACCCGGTTTTATGGCCAGCCTTGACGTTAACAATAATTTTTACGCCGTTTTCTTCAATTACCACTTCTTCAGGCACGTCACCATGTAATACCTGAGTAATTGGTTCCAAGCCTTCTTTTTTACGGATCGCCACATCACTGCGTTCATAAATAGAACATTCTGGGAATTCCTTCTTCAATGCCCAAACAATTTTGTCACGATGTTTTTCGGCGCCAGCTGATAACAACTGGCAAACTAACACATCCGCATATTTATCAATAGTGACACCAGGCAGTCCGTCTGATTCGGCTGCGATTAGTCGATAACCGGTTAATCCATGACGTTCAATCAAGTCTTCTCTTGAAGCCTGAGCTGTGGCTATACGCCTTTGAAAGAAACCATTATCAATAATTTCATTTTGTTCAAATGTCCAAATCCGTACTTGAATTTGTGACTCTGGCGACCAAGCCCCTCTTCCTAAAAACTTACCATCATGGGACATCACATCTACGGTGTCTCCCATGTTGGTTCTGCCTATGGTTTTTTCTATCGCACGAGAGAAAATCCAAGGATGTTTACGTAATAAAGACTTTTCACGACCGGGCTGCAAAATGACGCTAGATGACATAGGATAACTTTTATAAATAATTTGGTTCAATTGTACATGAGGGTTAGTCTTTGCTAAACAGAATTCCCGCATCTAAAAAGGATTAAACATTATGAGTAGTTCTATGCAGTTTATAAAACACGAAAACGGTTGTACACCTGACTCATTAGCAATTAGTCATACCGACATCCCTTCGCTGACATCTGATCAGGTTTTGATCAAAGTGGCGTGCTTTGGTTTGAATAGAGCTGATACTTTACAAAGGCAGGGTAAATATCCTGCGCCAGCAGGTGAAAGTGATATTTTAGGCTTGGAAATGAGCGGTGAAGTTGTGCAATTTCATTCTCAGCAAACAAGCCCTCATACTTTTGAAATCGGCGATAAGGTATTCGGTTTAGTGGCCGGAGGAGGATATGCTGAGTATGTGGCGGTGCATAGTCAACATCTGATGAAAGTGCCTTTAAATATGGATATGCCACAAGCTGCAGGCATAGCTGAATGTTTTCTGACGGCATTCCAAGCCCTCTTTATTGAAAATGATTTACAACCTAATCAGCATGTACTTATTCATGCCGGGGCAAGTGGAGTCGGCCTTGCGGCTATTCAGTTAGCAAAAAGACATGGCTGTGCTGTTGCGGTGACAGCATCCAGTCAGGCGAAATTAAACTTATGTACCCAGCTGGGCGCTGACTTGGTCATAAATTATAAACAACAAGATTTTGCAGTCGAAATAGCCAAACATTGGAAAGGCTGCGATCTGATCATCGATTTTGTTGCTGGTGATTATCTTAATCGAAATCTAAAGCTACTAAATATTGATGGCAGTGTGCTTTATTTAGCTATGTTGGCAGGCCGTTATGCAGATAAATTAGATATGGCGATGATGTTGGGTAAGCGTGCCACTGTCAAAGGGTCTACCCTGAGAAGTCGCCATGATCAATATAAAACCCATCTGATAAAAGAGTTTAGCAAGACATGTTTAGCAGATTTTGATAGCTGCAAACTCGTCCCTAATATTGATACTGAATTTGCTGCAAAAGATCTTGGCAAAGCTCATCAACGGTTAGAAGACAACAATACTATGGGCAAGTTAATTTGTTGTTGGTAAAGTTTTAAATTAGAACGTGTATTTTAACGCCCTTGTTAATAATCTAATCAATCTATGCACAACTTTTTTTATTCCAATACAATAATGATCTGGCAGTTTTTCAGGTCATTATTGTTAGGGTAACCTGTTTTAGCTTTCCTTTATAAATAACAAACAAATTGTAGAACATCATGCTGGCGCAATAGATAATTTAACTTATTGATCGCATCTAAAAGTAAAACAAACTGGTTATTATAGGTTAAAAGAATGGCCGTTAATTTGATTGTTAGATTATAAACTGGATATCAGTATTATGAATAATGGGTCTGATGTTGACACTTATTACCTTGGTTAAATTTTACATTTATGTAAATAACAATAATTCTTAAATGTGCAGTAGCGAAAATTTAGTAGCCTTTAATGACAATTGAGATAATAATTTCATGCAAAATAGTAAAACGATAATTCCTAAAATACTGACGCGCGAGAACTTCACTCAGTTTGGTGATGTGATAGAAGTGAATGATAACGCCAAAAATTTCAGTATTAACGATGGATTTACCCAGCGTTATCATGATTTAGCTCAAGTGGACGTGACTCAAGAAAACGGCCGCACTTTGATTAATATCTTTCGTTCAACACCACTTGAACAGCCTGTGAGTATTAATATGATGGAACGTCACCCATTATCTAGCCAAGCTTTTATTCCTATGGGGCAACAACCTTATTTAGTGGTAGTTGCGCCTAAAGGTGAATTAGACATTACCAAACTTGAAGTGTTCTTGGCTTCATCAAACCAAGGGGTGAATTATCATAAAGGCACCTGGCACCACTACTGTTTGGCGTTAAACCATGTTAGTGATTTTCTAGTGGTTGATCGCGGCGGGGTTGGAGATAACTGCGATGTGATTAATTTGGACGGTTCACTGGTCATAGCTCAGAGCTAAGCTAATTAATAAAAATCATTCTCAACTACAACTTCAAAAGAATAGAACTACATCTAGCGGTCTACCGCAAAAATTTATAGGAAACACAATGAGTAAACGAATTAATGAACATGGTTATAAAATTGCCGATTGTCTTTACAACTTAGTTAATAATGACGTGCTGCCTAGTTTGCAAGTTAATCAACAAGACTTTTGGCAAGCGGTTGCAGATGTGTTTAATGAGTTTATTCCTAGAAACAAAGCATTGTTGGCTACTCGAGAAGAGCTGCAATCAAAAATCGACACTTGGCATTTAGAACATCTTAACAGCGAATTTTCACAGCAAACATATCAACAGTTTTTGTCTGATATTGGTTACTTGGTTCCTGAACAAAGTGATTTTCAAATCACCACTGAAAATGTTGACGCTGAAGTCGCTTTAATTGCAGGGCCCCAGTTAGTTGTGCCATTAATGAATGCTCGATTTGCGCTAAATGCCGCCAATGCTAGATGGGGCAGTTTATATGATGCCCTTTATGGCTCTGATGTAATCGTTGATGACTCTTTAAGCGTTGAAGATTCTTTAAGCGTTGAAGACTCTTCCATAAAACCAGCCTCTGGTTACAATCCTATTCGTGGTAAAAAAGTACAAACATTTTCTCGTAACTTTTTAGATGCTTCATTACCATTGTCTCAAGGCAGTCATCATGATGCGGTTCAGTATAAAATCAATAGCCAACAGCTTATTATTGAGTTAAATACAGGTAGCTTGGTTAACTTAAAAGACATGGCTCAGTTTGTTGGATTTAATGGTTCTACAGAAAATCCCCATGCTATTTTATGTATCAACAATGGGTTACATATTGAAATCCAAATTGATGACAGCAGTCTTATTGGCCAAACAGATGCTGCTGGTATAAAAGACGTTGTTCTAGAGTCGGCATTGAGCACCATTCAAGATTGTGAAGATTCCATTGCGGCAGTTGATGCGGCAGATAAAACCACAGTTTATGCTAATTGGTTAGGACTGATGAAAGGTAATTTGGCTGAAACCATCAGCAAAGGTGGTAAAGAAACCACCAGAACACTTAACCCAGATAGAACATACCTGTCTGCAGCCGGTGAACTCATGAGTTTACCTGGTCGAAGCCTACAATTTATCCGTAATGTAGGTCATTTAATGACAACTGACGCTATTTTAACGGTGAATGATGAAGAAGTTCCTGAAGGTATTCTAGATGCACTAATAACATCCTTGATCGCTCTTCATGACTTAAATGGTTCATCTACATTTGTGAACTCTAAACGTGGCAGCATTTATATTGTTAAGCCTAAAATGCATGGGCCCGAAGAAGTACAATTTACCAATGACTTGTTTAGCCGCGTAGAAACCAGTTTAGGCCTTACCGAAAATACTATCAAAATGGGGATTATGGATGAAGAGCGCAGAACTTCAGCCAATCTAAAAGAGTGTATACGTGCAGCAAGTGCTCGTTTAGCCTTTATTAATACTGGGTTTTTAGATAGAACTGGCGATGAAATTCACACCAGCATGTTAGCAGGGCCAATGGTTCGAAAAGAACTAATGAAAAATGAAAAATGGATTTCAGCCTACGAAAATAGAAATGTGATAATTGGACTAAAAGCAGGCCTTAAAGGTAAAGCACAAATAGGAAAAGGCATGTGGGCTACACCTGATGAAATGGCAGCAATGCTAAAGGCTAAAATAGGCCATCCAAAATCTGGTGCGTCATGTGCGTGGGTACCTTCACCCACAGCAGCCACATTACATGTGATGCATTACCATCAAGTCAATGTTTCAGAGGTACAACAGCAAATATTAACTGATGCTAATATGAGTGAAGATAATGCTCAACTGGAAGCGTTGTTAACCATTCCTTTGCTTAAAAATATTGCTGGTTTGTCTAAACAAGAACGACAGGACGAATTGAATAATAATGTCCAAGGATTATTGGGTTATGTGGTGCGTTGGGTTAATCAGGGAGTAGGGTGCTCGAAAGTGCCGGATATTGATAACGTAGGGCGCATGGAAGACAGAGCGACATTGCGTATATCTAGTCAACATATTTGTAACTGGCTTCATCATGGTTTATTAAGTGCTGATCAAGTTATGCAAACCCTTAAACGCATGGCGGTCGTCGTGGACACTCAAAATGAACAAGATAGTTCTTATATTTCAATGGCGCCAAACTTTGATTCAAGTTTAGCTTTTCAGGCGGCAGTAGATCTTATATTTAAAGGCAAGGAGCAGCCAAGTGGTTATACCGAACCTTTGTTGCATAAAATGCGTAATCAGCTTAAGGCACAGCTTAGCTAACCAACGCCGAGATTTGTTGTGGTTAATACTATAAGTTGTTAGTCATATTGTGAGTGTTTGAGAGTCTAAATTTATCTTTCTGAAAAGTGACTCTCTGAAAAGTAACCAATTTTCCTGATGCGTGCTGACGCATCAGGAAACTTTCTTAAGATATAAAAATTATCTTCACCTGCATTGTAAAACTATTAATTCACAGGCTTTAAAGCATAGGCCTAAAACTTCGTTGTTTAAACAATGAGAAGTCACTTTACTGTTTCATCCAGTTTTTCTACATAAATAGCTGTGCAAGCATTCTCAAACCGGTAATCAGTAATACCACCGAAAACACTTTTTTTAGGAGATTGGCGTCCATTATGTTGGCTAACTTAGCCCCCATTGGTGCAAAAAAGACCGTCAGTGGCACAATACAGATGAAACCTAACAGGTTGACCAATCCATAAGTGCCAAAAGGGGCATCTTTAGGCGTAGTGCCAAGTAGTAGCATCATGGTGGCTGCTGGGAGAGAGATAATAAGCCCAATACCTGCTGCAGTGCCAACTGCTTTATGAGCATTATAACTATAAGCCGTTAGTATAGGCACACTAAACGTACCGCCACCTATACCGACCATAGCACTAAAAAATCCAATGCCACTAGCCATAACACGTTGCCCCATTTTACCGGGCAATGATTCAGCAACTGATGTTTTATTAGTTCTTAAAAGCATATTCAGTGCCGATAAAATAGCAATCCCACCAAATAATGCACTCAGCCATTGACCACCATATTGGGTAACTAATAAGCTACCAATAATCACTCCAATAAAAATAAACGCACCCCATGCTTTCAGTAAGTTAAAGTCAACGTTGCCTTTATTATGGTGTGACTTAATTGAGCTAAGTGAGGTGGGAATAATAGTCGCCAAAGAAGTGGCAGTGGCGATTAACATGGCACTTTGCGCAGAAATGCCAAAACTTTGAAATAGAAAATACAATACTGGCACAATCACTATGCCACCACCTACTCCTAACAATCCAGCTAACAATCCAGCTAACAATCCGGCAAAAACCCCCGTTGCTATTAGTGCAAAAATGGTTGGCAGGTTGCCAAGTACAACATCCATAATATTCTCTTAGGTAAATAATTGTATGAAATAACTCACAAAGTAATAAACGAAGACGCTGTGTAGGTTTTGTTTGTCACATGTCAATAATTGGTACTTCAGATAAACGTGATGTGTAACCAGCGTAGATTAGTTGTAAAAACATTTGATTTTTTTAGGCAAAATAAACGAATGCTTAAAAGTAATATTTGTTAGAATAATAGACATATGATTATATACAAATGAAGTTTAAATACTCAGCAGTTTGTTCTCAATTAGGTAATTGAATCTTGTTAGGCCCCCCTATGTTAACTAATCTACCTCCTTCTAAAATTAATCAACTGAAAGTAGTGGTGTTGACAGGTGCCGGTATTTCTGCTGAATCTGGATTGAAAACATTTAGAGATAATAATGGCTTATGGGAAGAGCATAGTATTGAAGATGTGGCTACTCCTGAAGGATTTGAACGTAATGCAGAGTTAGTCTATCGATTCTACAATCAAAGACGGCGCCAGTTACTCAGTCCAGAAGTGCAACCGAATAAAGCGCACCTAGCACTAGCAAAATTAGAAAATGCATTAGCAGATAATTTTACCCTGATCACCCAAAATGTAGATGATTTACATCAAAGAGCAGGTAACAAAAATGTGCTTCATATGCACGGCAGTTTGTTATCCGCTAAATGTTTAACCTCGGATAGGTGTAGCGCTATATTTACCGATCTAGATCACACTAAGCAGTGTGATTGCTGTCATCCATCAAGCAGAATGCGGCCAGATATCGTATGGTTTGGTGAAATGCCAAAATATATGCAACAAATTGAGACGCTTTTGTATGCTGCCGATATATTTATTTCTATTGGCACCTCAGGCACGGTTTACCCCGCGGCCAGTTTTGTCAGTCAGGCTAACCAATATGGTGCTTACAGCGTAGAGTTAAATCTAGAGCCAAGCTCAGGACAGAATGAATTTTCTGAAAATCACTATGGACCGGCTAGTCAATTGGTCGTTCAGTTCGTGGATACATTACTAAAAGGTAATAACTTTGATTGAACATGTACAACAATATTGGTTAGAGTTTTTGACCATCGCTAGCGTGCACTTGCTGGCTGTCGCTAGTCCGGGGCCAGACTTTGCCATTGTGTTAAAACACAGTGTCAGTTTTGGACGTAGAGCCGCCATTATTACTAGTATTGGGGTTGGTGTTGGCATCCTCATCCATGTTGGTTATTCGTTATTAGGTATCGGGATTTTAATAAAAACTACACCTGTGCTTTTTCAAGTTTTTAGTTATGTAGCTGCTGCATATTTACTTTATTTAGGTTGGGGAGCAGTAAGTAGTCCTGCGCCTAAAAACATAAATAATGTAGAGGTAGAGAAAGTTATTCAAATTATCTCAGATAAGAAAGCCTTTATGGTGGGATTTTTGACTAATGGTCTAAATCCTAAAGCCACCCTGTTCTTTTTATCGGTGTTTGCCGTAGCAGTATCACCAGATACCCCGAATTTAATTAAGCTGGGGTATGGTTTATATTTGGCTGTGGCTACCGGTATTTGGTTTTGTGTGTTGTCATTGTTTTTAAGTTCAAAAAAAGTGACGCTATTTATTGGTAAAAAAGGTTACTGGTTTGATAGGGTTATGGGTGTTGTATTGATTTTGTTGGCGATAAAGCTGGTTATGCCTGTATAGTGCGCGTTCGTATCGTAATAGAGATCGTTAAGTAGGAATATAAGTGGAACAACAAAAAAAGTATGAAATACAGGGCGGCAGCCTCGAAAAGTCGCTAAAGGGTGAAACCCAATTAGATCTAAAAGCGATTGCTGAAGAAGCATGGAATTTATCAAAAAACACTAAGACTGCCGTTTTACATGGTGTGCTGTTGTTGTTTTTTATCGCCATTGTATTTGCCTGGGTATTGCAATCATTTTTTGGCATCTCTGATTTAAGTGTTATGCCTCAAAGTATGATGATTTCACTAAAAGTCGCGGGCATCATTGTTACTACACCGATAATAGCCACCATGTTTTTATTAGGAATTTCACATAGCGTAGGTATTAAACCAAAATTCAGCTCCATTCTAAAAAATGTAATGGGCTCAATATTAGTGATTTTGCTGGCCCTGTTATTAGCTGCGATGTCGGATGTGGGGTCGTTTATTGGTTCACAAATTAGTGTGTTGTTAGGTGTGGCGGTGTTGTTTTATATAAATCTTGCCACAGGCTTTTCAATCATGTTGTTGATTGAAAAAAGGCTAGCACCGAGTCAATCTGTGATCCAGTCTTTGAAAGTGTTTCACAAATATTGGATGCCACTTTCGATATTTTACATCGTGTATTATCTTTGTCTGTTTTTAGGCGCTTTGTCCTTAGGTTTTGCGTACATATGGATAATTCCCTTTTTCATTAATATGAAAGGTATATTATATCGAGAGTTATTTGGCGTTAAAGTGCTTAGTGCTAAGAATCAATCGAACCCTGATGAGGCGGTATTTCATGCGTAATTTTATTAAAATATCTGTTGTGACCCTAGCTGTTATAATCAGCACAATAATATTGATTGTTTTACTACAACAATTTAAAACTAAAGATGTTGCGGAAGACATTATTAGTCTGAATGGTTTACACATCGCCCCATTAGATAACAGTAGGAAAGCAGTACCAAATTTTTCTGATTATGCTGATGTTATCGAAAAAAAAAAGGCGTTTTTTGCTTATTTACAACCTGAAATTAAAAGACAAAATGAGATAGTATTAAAAGAGCGTGAAATGGTGTTTGCTCTGCAAGCGTTATTCTTACAAAAACAAGAGTTTAATAAGCATCAACAAGAAGTGTTTAATAAGTTAGCAAAAAAATATCAATTTAGTAGTGATAAACCTCTATCTGTAGAGCAAACCCTAGAAACATTAGTCAGAAGAGTTGACACAATACCAGAGGCTCTCATTTTAGTTCAGGCAGCGAATGAATCTGGTTGGGGTGCCTCTAGGTTTGCACAAAAGGGCTACAACTTTTTTGGTCTTTGGTGTTTTAAAAAGGGCTGTGGTTTTGTACCTAAACAACGTACTGATGGGGCTGAACATGAAGTCGCAAAGTTTAGAGATTTGTCACATGCAGTTATGACTTATGTTCGTAACATCAATCGTCATTATGCATATAAAGACTTACGTGTAATAAGGCAAACTCTTAGAGAGGCTGATAAGCCTGTTACTGCAAGAGCTCTCGCAGTCGGTCTATCAAGTTATTCTGAGCGCGGTCAAGAATACATCGATGAATTGTTGAGTATGTTGCGGGTAAATAAAAAACACATGGGAACAGCGGGTTGAAATTTTTTATATTAGGGCTGATGATTTTAAGTACATATGCTTCTGCGGAGACCTTAGAAGTAGAGTATTCGAGTTTTTATAGTCATGTTAAAAAACTGGATGACCCAGAGACAAACGCATTAAGATTTGCTTTCGGATTTCAGCATATTGCTAAACTGCGTCTTTGTCGCATCAGCAGTGCAAAAATAGTCACGCAAAAACAAACAATGCCATTGACGGTGGAAAATAATAATCGTTTCACTGTGCCCACAGATAAAATTCTTAAAATGGCAAAGGCCAAGGTGGTTATAGAATTAGATGATCAGGCGAATCAATGTGACATGTCAGTGCAGTTAGAAACATTGCCGAGTTTCTTAAAGACCCAATATACCCAAGAGGAATTGTTATTGCTATTTCATCAATATCAGGCCTTTTTTGATGAAATGGGCGGTTTTTTGTCTTTTATGATGCCTTCAGCAGAAGGTTTACTGTTTCACTTTGATGAAGAGGTTCGCTCTTCAGAAACCTTAAAGCGCTTACTTAATGAAAAGGGGGGATTAACTCTGAGCAAGATATGGATGATGCAGCACAAAATCTTAGAATTACCTACAAAACCGTTACGTATAACTGCTATTGTCGAAAAATAATCTAAAATAATAAGTAATAGATATGCGGGATATACTCATATGCCCCGCAAACTATTGTTCCTAAGTGTTACATTATTCTTGAGAATAAACGTCTACTTCCACCTGTATTGCGACTACGTCGCATACTTGAACGCAACTCGGTTCTCTTACTATCTAACCAACTATCACGATTCACATTAGCCTCAGCACCTCTGCGGTTTTCTTCAGTTGTTCTGTATTTACAAAATTGTTTATATGCTGATAAATCTTGAGACAACTCTTGAATAACTAACTCGATCATAATGGCATCATCAACAAAACCTAAACCAGGAATGTTGTCAGGCACTAAATCTTCAGGTTCGCTAAAGTAGGCTAGAGAAGTCAAAATTTCATTTTTTTCATCTTCAGGCATTTGCCATTCAGGGTCTTCTAATGCTGAAATAAGAGTTTCGAGTGATTCCATTCTGTGTTTAACAAAATCAGGCAAATTAGCCTGTTCCATTTCTGCACAAACGGCACGTGCTTTCTGTAACACTTCAGCCGGTGGATATTCACTGGCTTTTTCCATCGCGGCTTTCATCATGGTACGAAAATGGTCTAAATCACTGTCAGAAAGTTCGAAACTAATTTGAATGGGCATGTTGGCAATCCTTGTTTTGTTGTTAGATATCTACCTTAAAGAGCAGCTGAGAGTCTGTCAATTGTACAGTGCATATATCGCACATTATCCACAATTAATTGGCACTTTATGGATGAATTATACTCAATTAATCCGTATTTAGTCTGTACCCAATTGATATTTAATTTGATCTGCAATTCTATGAACACTAGCACGACCATGCTCAATCAATTCTTTGGCTCGATAAAACTCCATCATGCCGAAATCACGAAGCTGTGGTTCAATTAGAATGTCAGGTGGATCGCCAGCTAGGCGAGAGCGAGTCACTCTTGCAGATAGGATATCTAATGATCCTGTCATAGCATTAATAATGGATGGGGCAGGAGGCACAATGATATTATTGTCGCTTGGTACCTCCAGTGTTTTTGGCTGTTCCACATCAGCAGGCTCGAGGATCTCTAAACATTCTTCAGTCAAAAATTCTTGGTTTGTAATTATGTCTTGCTCAGTTGCATTAGTAGTTATGTCTCCATCCTTCTTAAACCATTGTTGAATTTGTTGCTGACTACGTTTAAAAAAATCGGATGTCTTTTTTTGATTATTCCCATGATCGATAGGATTGGCAACCAAAGATTGAGGTCTAAAGTCTGCACTTAGATTAACTGCAATCACAATGTCAGCTCCTAACATTCTGCACATATTAACTGGCACAGGATTAACTACGCCTCCATCAACAAGCCATCTATTTTCAAATAAAAGTGGTGGAAACAAACCAGGAATAGCACATGATGCTTTAACAGCTTGAACAACAGAACCACTCATAAAGTTAACCTCTCGGCCGCTGTATAAGTCTGTGGCGACAGCTGCAAAAGGTTTATTTAACTCTTCAAAGGTTTCAAAACTAAAATTATCTTCTAGGGCTTTAAATACTTTAAGCCCACTCACTAGGCCACCTTTATGAAAACCGACTCCCATCAAAGCAAACACCTGCCAATCTGTTAGGCTTTCAACCCATTCGGCTAACTCTGACAGTTTTCCAGAGGCATAAGCGGCTCCCACATAAGAGCCGATAGAGCACCCGGATACTATATCTATCTCGATGCCCATTTCTTCTAGAGCTTGGATCACGCCTATATGCGCCCATCCTCGTGCAGCGCCGCTTCCTAATGCGAGACCTATTTTCATAAATAAATGTTCTTAATCCTAAATGTTGGTTATGTTGAGTGACGTTACTTCTTTAAACTGAGCCGAAGTGACTGAGGTCAATTCGGGAGGATCAAAACCAATATCACCGTTTTCGAATGGTGTAGATTGGGTTTTTAAAGCTACAAAATCAAATTGAGTATTATCAGCTAAATGCGAAGGAACCACATTTTGTAACGCTTTTGACATGGATTCTATTCTGCCAGGAAAACGCTGCTGCCAATCTTGTAACATGCCCTTGATGACTTTTCTTTGTAGGTTTTCTTGGGAGCCACAGAGGTTGCAAGGAATGATCGGATATTCGAGGTGTTGCGAATAGGCCGCAATATCCTGTTCGGCGCAATAAGCTAATGGCCGGATAACCATTTGTTTGCCATCATCACTGACTAATTTAGGTGGCATCGATTTTAGCTGCCCCCCGTTAAACATGTTCAGAAAAAGAGTCTCCAACATATCATCTCTATGATGTCCTAATGCAATTTTAGTGGCTTTTAATCGCGTAGCTGTGTTGTATAAAATTCCTCGGCGCAGTCTTGAGCAAAGTGCACAGGTAGTTTTACCTTCAGGTACTTTATCTATAACGATGGAATAAGTGTCTTCTTCTACCACTTCAAAATCTACACCAAGCTGGGTAAGGTATTCAGGCAATACATGCTCTGGAAATCCAGGTTGTTTCTGATCAAGATTAACCGCAATAATACTAAAAGAAATAGGCGCTACTTTTTGCATATGTAGCAACATATCCAACATAGTGTAACTATCTTTGCCGCCAGATAAACAGACCATCACTTTATCGCCAGCTTCAATCATATTAAAATCAGCTAGCGCTTTACCGGTGTTATGTCTGATGCGTTTTTGTAATTTATTGAAGCTTTGTGTGTTTTGCTTATTAATACTGGATAATTGATTCATGGATATGCTTATATTTTATCGACTAAAAGGTTGCCTCATATGGCTGGGTAATTATACTGGAAAAAAATTCCTGTTTCTGAACTAAACCTTTGTTTAATGGATATGTTGTTTTTATGCCTTATAGTTTGTCAATACAAGACCTATTTTTCACTTGGTCAAAACAAAGTCAATTTGCTCTAAATATACCTCATTGGCAAGTGGAGTCAGGAAAAAAAGTATTCTTATATGGACGTTCAGGGGAAGGTAAGTCTACGTTGTTGAACTTAATTTCTGGTATAGAAAACCGCTATACTGGTGAAATACATGTCTTAGGTCAAGACACGGCCAAATTAAACCAAAGACAAAAAGACACGTTCAGAGCGAATAATATTGGGATTATTTTTCAACAGTTTAATTTATTGCCTTATTTATCAGCAGAACAAAATATACGTTTGGCCCAGCGTTTTAGAAGTGTAAATAAGACCGCAGACTCAAGCGAATTAGCTTCAATATTTGAACGCTTAGAATTAAACCGTCATATACTCAAACAAAAAGCAATTGAGCTGAGTGTTGGTCAACAGCAAAGAGTAGCCGTTGCACGAGCCTTGTACGGTTCACCTGAGTTGATTATTGCCGATGAACCTACCTCGGCCTTAGATACTCAGACCAGAGCACAATTTATCCAGTTATTATTAGACTCAGCTGAATCTTCGACGGTTATATTTGTTAGTCACGATATGTCTTTGGCGTCACACTTTGATCAACAATTGGCTCTAGCAGATTTACAGCAACCAAGGGGTGAAATTGATGCTGCTTAAACTTGTATTAGCAAGTCTATGGTCGCGACGGGTTATGGCTATTCTGACTTGTACATCAATTGCGATAAGCATGCTGGTACTTATTGGCGTTGAGCATTTGCGTGCTGAGGTGAAAAACAACTTTGAACGCACTGTATCTGGCGTAGACTTGATTGTGGGTAGCCGTACCAGTGGCATAAACTTATTATTATTCTCGGTGTTTAAAATTGGCAACCCTAGCAACAACCTGCAATGGA
>Ga0307492_10000124_pt1 | contig 35272 bp, 33 predicted proteins | sample SI3LmetaG_FD_202365 | JGI IMG/M metagenome (GOLD analysis project Ga0307492, IMG submission 202365) | Sea-ice brine microbial communities from Beaufort Sea near Barrow, Alaska, United States - SI3L | ecosystem: Environmental > Aquatic > Marine > Coastal | place: USA: Alaska | collected 2017-05-06 | reverse complement strand
GTTGACACACAGGGGCACTGGGCAGGAATGAACTCTAGCTCTTCCTTTTCTTTAACGAAGAAGATCTTAATGGCGCCAGCTTTGTCGGCTTCCGATAGCAGGTGTTCTTGTCTGACCCGTGGTAGCTTGTCTGAGAATCCGCGAGTTGGCGTACATTTAGGCTTAACTTTAGCTTGGAGCTCTTCAGGCAGTTCTGCCTCTAGCTCACTCAAGGTGACTTCCAGCTCGACTTCATCAAAAAAGTCTACCTGATAGATCGATTTCTCGCTGCTGACGCTGAAACGCTGGTGCTTGGCCAGCTTAAGATACGCCTCAATCTTCTCGATATGCCGCTGCTGGGCATTGATGAGATGCTTGTCTTTTTTGGTGGCTTTGTTCTGTTGCTGCAGCAAAGCCAACAGCTCATCTTTGCTGAGTTCGATATGTTTTTTGGTTGTGTGAGAGACTGAAGCCATGCAGGGATTTTATCATGTGACGCCCATAAATCCCTTAAAAACTAGACTCGTATCGTAGTTTTTTGTGCGGCTTGAGTTGGGCAATGTCATAACCGTCGAGCAGCCAATTTATCTCCTGAACGGTGAGGCTTACGATTGTGTCACTCACTGCGGGCCAGTGGAACTTCTCCTCTGACAAGCTTTTGTAGTACAAGACAAAACCATTACTCTCCCAAAACAGGCATTTTATCTTGTCACGTCGCCGATTGGTGAAGGCATACAAGCAGCCATCAAACACATTATGGCCGAGTTCCAGCTCCACAATTGCAGCCAGACCGCGAAAGCTTTTTCTAAAATCGACAGACTGACGATACAGATAGATGTTAGGTAAATCATCCGCTGGCCGAAATGAGCCTTTCATGATAGCTGCTGCAAAAGGCGGCTAACCACAGAAAGATTGGCGTCGTTAACACCTCGAAGTTCAATGCCATTAGGCAACAAGACGGTCAGATCTTGAGAAGCCACTGGGCGTTGTTGGACTCTGGTGAATCCCGATGTGGGTGCCTGTCTTGGGCTCAGTTTACGCGACCAGTAGCCGAACCGATGATAAGCGAGAGAGTGAAGCTTGCAATAAGCTATCTGCGTCAAACCGGAAGCTCGCCAGGCTCGAACGTGTTCTCGCCAGTGGCGATTTAGAGTCGCTTGATCTACTTCGGCCATCATTGTTCCTTGATACATTGAATTGGAACATCAGCATGGTAGAGTTCACGCGCGAGTGAAAGGTGCTGTTTTGTTGGCGCTTACGAATGCCCTAACATCGGAGTATGGTATAGCAGAGGGCTGATTTGTTGGCGCTTACAGAGTATGCAAAACAGGGCTACCGTGACCGCCTAAACCCCAGACGGGTAACTCAGCGCTTCGCGGATCTCGAGGGGTGGCATGGGCAAATCCTTGAATGTACTCCAAACTATGTTTGATTTAGGAAACAACACAACATGCACCGTAAGATAGATGAGCACCAAGTACAGCCATACACTGCTACGTGACGCGAACCATTGTTCGACTTGTCCTTTATAAGGACCAATATATTTCTCGTAGACAACCCGAGGGTCAGAATCAAGTGACATCAGCGCCTCCTCATTCCGGAAGATTACTGAACCTATGCCACTTAGACCAGGCATCACAGTTTCTATGGCTGCGCGCGCTTCATCCGAATAGGTAGCATATTCTCGACTGGTTACTGGGCGTGGCCCAATAACACTCATATGACCAAAAAATATATTCAGCAACTGCGGCAATTCGTTGAACTTGGTCTTGCGTAAAAATTTGCCGAATGGCAACACTCGAGGGTCATCGCGCACTGTAACCGTTCCTGGTCCAAGACTCGGGCTTGCTTTAAGCATGGTTGCAAACTTGTAGATGTTAAAAGGCAAACCTTTCGCTCCCACTCGTTCTTGAAAATAGAAAATTTCATGCTCACCGGTTAGCTTAAGGATAATACAGACCGGTATAAGCAGCGGTGATAGCGCTAGCAACGCCACACCGGAGAAAACAATATCTAATAGGCGAATCATCGTTTTACATTCTCTGGTCTAGGTATTTGCCGGTTTCTTTGTGCGCAAACTCTGGAAGCAATTTGTAGAAGAGTTCAACGATATCGTCTTTGTCCCAGGTTGGTTGGGCTAGCAATATGTTGATCCCGGACTGGAATTCATTTAACAATTTCTCATCATAATCAGGCTTATTACGGATTACACCGAGGCTTTCGAATCGGCCCATATCCAGGTCTTCCTGATCTGTGAAGAATTCCTCGAAGTCTTTCTCACCGGTTGTATCGCTCTTGAAGAAAAAGCAAGGCCACTGTCTTTTTGCAATCAGCTCTTCTGCCCTATCCCGAGCCTCATCCTCACTGGCACATTCGTAAGCTTCGTAACCCAGTTGGGCCAAGTAGCGCACGGCAATTTCTGAGAAGGTAATAAGATGGAGTTTTTCGCTGAGTTTGGGGAAGAATACATCGCGGTTCTCGCCTAACAGGCACGACATAAGGCAAAGCTCACCAGATTCCTGGGGGGTGACAAAATAGCGCCGTACATCATTGGGGGCCGCAATAGGCTGGCGCTTCGTGACACGCTGGTTAAAACCATGCAGCAACGAGCCGTCTGAGAACGCTACATTTGCAAACCTGGCCATCGATATTTTCTGCGTCTCGCTTTCCCGCATCAGGAACATCTCCATAATACGTTTGCTTGCGCCCATCATATTTACGGGATTGGCAGCTTTATCGGTTGATACACAGAAATATTTTTTTGCGCCTGCTGCACGGGCAAGGCTCAAAGTTTTAATGGTATTGAAAATATTCACATCTACCATGCGCATGAGCGTGAAGGGATCCTTCTCACTACGCACATGCTTTAGAGCTGATAAGTTGAGCACGTAATCGTAGGGGCCTTCTGTGGCCATCAGAGCTTCGAACTCCCGACTACCACAGTCGAGGGCGAAGGTGCGGAAGTCGCCTTCTATATAACCAAGGGTGCTGCGGATGTCGCGCACAAGTTCCACCATGTTATTTTCGCTAATATCGACAACATGTAGGGCTTTGGGGTTGCGTTTGAATATCTCTTTGGTGACGGCTTGGCCGATGGATCCAGCGCCACCGATGACCAAAAAACGGCGAGTCCTTACCTGTTCGTACAACCCCGCGTCATTGCTACTAACATCTGAGGTGAAAAGCGCTGAAGTTCTACCGATCAGAGATAAATAATCCACGATTACTCCCAATGTTTACAAATTTTAATCGACCGCTGTAGCATTCAGAGCATTTCGCAATCCATCATCCACAGATATTTTTGGTGCCCAGCCGAGCAACAAATTGTTCAACTCTATACTAACCTGCAAGTTTCCCAATAGGCGGTCAGCAACTTGTCTTTTACCGAGAAGATTTGCGGCCACCCGTAACACAGAACATGGAACCGCAAACAGTCTAGCACGTCGATCCATCGCCTTGGCCATTCGGAGTATCAAAGCAGCAGTGGAAAGATCTTCCCCATCACTAACCATGAAAGTCTGGTTCGCAGCCTCTGGATGATCTAAACAGACGCGCAGAAAATCAATCAAATTCTCAATCCCTACAAGACTTCTGCGATTAGTCACGACCGCCCCTAACGGCACTGGCAGCCCACGACGTACAAGTCGAGCCAAGGCTGAAAAATTTGCCTTGACGCCAAGCCCATATACCAACGGGGGGCGAACGATAACGACCTCTAGTTCCGTTTCTTTGGCAAGCAGCCGCAACCCTTTCTCAGCTTCATGCTTTGACTGCCCATAGGGTTCATTAGGGTGTACAGGGTCTGAAGGCTGAAATGGCCTATCTGTCGATGTCCAATCACCGTTAACTTTGATTGAACTAATAAATACGAGGCGCTTAACGCCAACTAACGCAGCCTGACGGGCAAGATTCAATGTGCCAGCCGTGTTAACACGTCGGAACTCAGACAGGGGATCCGACGAATCGTCAGACATGACATGTACGCGGGCAGCTAAATGAACTACAGCATCAATGCTTTGCAGCGCGTCATACCAATCCGTGGAACCATCAATTGAAGAAATGGTAAAGTTTTCAGCATCACTTCCAGGTGCTCTGGCGCCGACTCTAGAACAAGCGCGTACTTGATGGCCGGACAAGAGCAACTCCGCAACCAAGGCTCTTCCAACGAAACCACTCGCCCCCGTTACTAGAACTTTCACAGCTAACCCTCGACTAAGCAATCAAATACAAACAATTAGAATCCAAGACTCATTACATACACTTCTAGCAAGCACTTACGGAATCCGGAAAGAGGCGATATCGCCACCTAGCTTTCAAGAAACAACGCCTATACAGCCGATGCGCCTATTAGCAACTCAAAATAGAGATATTCGTGCTGGTTCTAGAGATGACTAACGCCGAATGGAATTGCTTTTCAGCCTTAAAAAGGGGCGCTCTATTGTATACCAAGACCCAATTGAAATACCTATCGTTAAAACGCTCGCTAAAACAACGCTTTGCATCCCAGAAACCAAAAGGAAATTAATCACCACCATATGCCAGATATATATTCCATAGCTGAAGTCCGCATCTAGCCTAATATATTTTGTTTGAAATGCAATGTATAGGATCAGGGCAGCTAGAGTGATAAAATAGAACAACCCTAACCTGTTGCTACTGCTTGCAAGCATAACCGAACCATCAAGATCCAGAACTATCATCAACGTCAATGGGATTATGAAAAGGTAGAATTTATCCAAATACCGCTCAAAAAAATGCAGATACTTAAACGCTAAGGTTCCAAATAGGAACATCCAACCCCACACTATTGGTGTTAGTGCGAGAAATTCGTACACCGTTCTGTCCCGCACAACTATCATAGAAAATAGTTGCTCTCCGAACACATAAATCATAAAAGAAACAATCAATAAGGCGGGGACAAGATGCTTGATGCTTCTTTCCAAAAATACGATAACCGGGACCGCTATGTAGAAAATGATTTCAGCAGTAATCGTCCATAAAACCCCATTAATCACCCCAACCCCAACATCCCTAAACTGACCTGGATTGTATGCTTGACCTATAGTAATTTGAGAAACGAACCAAATAATTTGACCCAACGGATCAAATCCAACAGTCGGATCACCGTAATGGGCCCAATTCACTAGCACCAACCCACCTATCGTCACGGCGAATAAACCAGGGAACAACCTTAGGAAGCGATTTTTTGCATAATTGGCCAGGTTTTGATTTCTGTCGTAGGCAGCATATATCAGAAAACCACTGACAAAGAAAAAGGCCGGTACTCCAGGGAAATGTCCAATGATCGCGAAGATCCGCGCCAGGGTATAAGACGTTTCAATATGCGAAAACGAATGAGAAATCATAACCTGTATCGCGAAAATCAATCGAAGCCAATCTAGATTGTTGTGCCTAAAATCTACCTTACCCATACTCTATACATCCTTCTATCAAACCAGGTAAAATTGATTCTAGATACACCCTAAATTCCACTCTGAATTTATTCAAGCGAGCGACCTTCCCTAACCTAGATTTCTGAGGCACCTAGTCACCCCTGATCACTTGCCAATCCCACAAAAATCTAAAAATACCACCTCGTTCATCCTCGCCAAAGCCGAAGGTGTCTGAAACTCCCGATGTTTTACTAAGGCTACAATTATATCTGCAACTTCAAATGCATCAGACAGGGAAACGACACGAAGCGCTTCATGACTATTAACATTTGGTTCGACCGCCAAAACATCAAAGCCTTTGGCCTGAAGCGAGAGAGCAACATCCTGAGCTGGCGATTCACGCAAATCGTCAATATCAGGTTTAAAAGCTAAACCTAGACAAGCAATTTTTACTTTGCGGTTTAGTGAATCTGTAAGCTCCGCAACCGACTGACTTATGCTATCTATGACCCACTCCGTTTTATAGTTGTTTACTTCTCGAGCGGTTCGTATCAGCCGAGCATTCTCGGGATCACTGGATACGATGAACCATGGATCCACCGCGATACAATGACCACCGACTCCAGTACCTGGTTGCAAAATATTAACTCGCGGATGACGATTAGCAAGCTTGATTAGATTCCAGACATCGATGTTGCTATTACTACATATAAGAGATAGCTCATTCGCAAAAGCTATATTTACATCCCGAAAACTATTTTCAGTGAGTTTACACATTTCACCAGTTCTGGCATCAGTTTCTAGCACCTCACCTTTGACAAAAGTACGATAGAAATCACCAACGGCTTTAGTTGACTCTTCGCTATAACCTCCAACGATACGATCATTTTCAATCAATTCTCTCATGATATTGCCGGGCAAAACTCTCTCGGGGCAATATGCAACATAGAGCGATGCTGTATTCACACCAAACTCTTCTAAGCACTCGACCATTCTTTGCGTGGTTCCTACAGGAGATGTCGACTCAAGAATAACCAAATTACCGGGCCTAATGAATTGCGCAATACTGAGTGTTGCGGCCAATACATACTCCACATTTGGCTGCGGTATACCTTCCCCGTCATAGAAAGGCGTGGGCACACAAATAATATATATATCAGCAGACTGAGGCGAGGGATGTGCAGTAAGTCGGCCTAGGGTAACCGCTGACCTGACATAAGAATCTAGGTCGGGTTCAACGATGTGGACTCGCCCTTCGTTTATTGTATCTACGACGTGAACATTGGTGTCTACACCCATTACTCTATATCCGTTACTCGCTAACAAGGCTGCTGTCGGTAAGCCTATATAACCCAAGCCAATTACACATATTGTTTCTTCATGCATCTAGAGATTCCCTAAAACTTCAACAATTTTTTGGCAGGCCTCACCGTCACCGTACGGATTATGCGCCCGAGACATAGAGGTATAACTAACGCTATTTTCCAATAACTCCGTAACATTATCGACTATGCTGTTAAACTTTGCACCTACCAGACGTACAGTACCAGCAGTAACCGCTTCGGGCCTTTCGGTAAGATCTCGCATTACTAAAACGGGCTTTCCTAGGGTAGGGGCCTCCTCCTGAATACCACCGCTGTCTGTTAGAACCAAATAGCAATGTTTCAACAAGTATATGAAAGGTTCATAATCCAAGGGCGCGATAAGATGCAGGTTGGACAATTCTGAAAGTATTTCATTAACCGGCGATTGAACATTTGGATTAAGGTGGACCGGGTAAACAAAATGAACCTGAGGAAATTTGATCGCTAACTGCTTCAGCGCCTTGCATATCTGCAGAAATCCATCGCCAAAATTCTCTCGACGATGCCCTGTGATCAGAATGAAACGCGATTTTTGCCAATTGAACTTCAACTCCTGATGCAGAAGGCTAGAGATCGATTCCATTTTCAAGGAATCAGATTCGATTCTATCAATCATCCACTTCAAAGCATCAATTACCGTATTCCCTGTCACAACGATTTTTTCAGGATCAATGTCCTCTCGAACCAAATTCTGCTTGCTGATCTCAGTAGGCGCAAAGTGCCAGCGCGCAATTTTACTCGTTGTCTGACGGTTAAACTCCTCCGGAAATGGAGAAAATATATCGTGCGTTCTCAATCCTGCCTCTACATGCCCAACCGGCACTGATAAATAGAACCCCGCCAAAGCAGTTGCAAAACTGGTTGTTGTATCACCATGAACCAGTAGGGCATCGACTTTATGCTCTTTCAGCACTGCTCGCATACCCAACAAAACAGACGCGGTTACGTCAAATAGATCCTGCCCCTGCTTCATCAGGTTGAGATCGATATCCGGTCGTACATCAAAGACCTCAAGCACCTGATCTAGCATCTCTCGATGTTGCCCGGTAACACACACCATTGTTTTAAACTGCAGCGGCGCTGCTAACAATGCATGGTATAGGGGCGCCATCTTAATAGCCTCTGGCCGCGTTCCAAAAACCAACATTATGTTTTTTTTCTTAATCATTGCGTATTCAAAGCCTTAAGTCGCTATTTATACCTACCTAACGGCAAGTGCGGGGCATTTCTCTGAACTGTAACTTTCACAACAAACCTTGCTCAAGTAGGAATCGCGTCAATCAAAGACATGCCTTGGAAGGTGCAATTCTATTCATCAACAGCTGCTATCTGTAGCACTTACTCTAATGACAAGATATCAGCAGCCATCTTTGACATAATTACCGTACGTGAATATTTTTGTTTGAATTCATCACGGTCGATGTCGCCGAACTTAACAGCAGAAAAAGCGTCTTGGGCCTGCCCGGAATCACAAGGACAAAAGAGATAAGCTCCTGGTACCTCGCCCCTTAGAAAATCTTCAGCATATCCAGCAACACCGGCCAATATCGGCTTTCCGGTAGCCCCATATTCAAAGACCTTTGATGGCAATACTTTTTCAAAAGCCTCATAGTCGTTCAGATGTAGAAACAATATGTCCGCCTGCTTGTACATCTCCATCAATTCTGAACGCGGGACTGGAGGTCTTACCTCCACGTTAGTGAGATTTTCATTAGCCAAAGAATCAATCAGCGCTTGTTTTGCTCCTCCGCTCCCGACGATCAAAAACTTTGCAATTCCCTCAAGAGATTTAGCCAACGGCGGGATGATTTTGTGCAATCCTTGCCCATCACCAATATTGCCTGCATAAAAGATACTTCTCACATTATCGGGTTCACTTTTAGCAAAAGACAAACTAGTAAGAAACTCACTGTCTATTCCATTTGAGTGTTGCGTCAATCGAACTAAGGGAAAACGAGTCTCGAAGAAACCTACAAAACCAGGTGACACTATGTTGATCACCTTCGCCTTACTAAACGTGAAATTCTCAATCCGCTCAATAACTGGCAGCACCAACCGCTTAGTAAGAGAGGAGAGCTTCTCTCGCATAACGTCTGAAAACAAATCACGCATATCTAAATAGAGGGTTGTTTTGCTATACCTTGAGTACAGGGATGCAAGAAAGGCGGTCATAAGACGGGAAGAGGTTCCCACAACAATGTCGAAATCATGATTCTTTCTCAAAATCATCATTGCTCTAATTGAATAAAATGCAAACGCTACTGCTTGATCCAGAAGCCCACTTGTATGGGCTGGGATACTTATCCTGTAAATTTCATAGGCATCGTTTGCTTCATAGCAAAGCGCTTCAACTTTATGATCACTATAACGATTCGGCATTGTGGTTATAATTGTGACAAAACTCTTCTCTTTGACGTCCGTGACTACTTGTTTGACCAAAGCATCAGCTCGAAACGAACCAGCGCACAAATCCGGAGGAAAATAGAACGTTAAAAGTAAGATATTCACAGAAACTCCAACCTGAATACAACCTTAGGCTGCTCGAAAAAAATAATGATCTTTTGACTTGGTATTTTGACGCCAAACTCTGGACACCACTCGTACGGCGCTAAGGACCACCTGCCACCTGTAACGCTAACTCTGGCACGACTACCATTAGGCACAGTAAGGACAACGTCTTCTGAGTCTGTATCGACTACTATAGAAGGGTGGATATGATAATGCGCAACACCCGACTTGTATCCTCCAGACAAAAAATCCTGAATTTCAATTGAATACGGTCTAAAGGTCCAAGTGCGAGTGTGAACTAACTTCCGTGACAATCTACTATAGCCATCATGACTACATATAACGGAAACATCTTTGGGTTCATCTCTCGATACTTCTACAGTAGGCTGACTTGGATGAGCCCTGTTTGCAACACGGAAACCACTCCACACAACAGACGAGTTAAGCCCATCAACTACCACTGTATTATGTGCAGCAGTTCCCCTTTGCCTCAAGCGTTCATCACTGACGCCATAACACGCCGTACCAGTATTAACAAACAGGCGACTTCCGCCCAATGATGTTTCAAAAGAAAGCGTATCCGCATGTGCATGACCTGGTAGATAACTAGGCCCAACCTCAGCACAATCAATTATTGAAACAGCGTCTCCGCTTTCAACCCTCAGATAACCAGAATTCAAAAAATGTTTCACCAATATATGGTCAACATTTGTTCCAATTGACTTATCCTCTGCTGTAACTTCGAGCTGTTCGGCATAGCGCTGAAGGAAGTAAGGAGACGGGGATATACCTATGGCAGCATCATTGAAAAAAGATATTCCCCCATCTGGGTGAGTCATAGCGCCCATGAAAGAAAGCATTTTGCCCGCAATCATGCGCCAGTGTTGCACTCTACCCGCAAGTTCGGGAATTGGATAACAACTAGCAAGATTGACAAGATCTAAAAGATCCTGAAATACAAGGCTGTGGTACATAGGAGACAACTCAAAATTGGCTCCATCCTCCAATATTTGCTCTCCGAGTTCTTTATCAAAAATTTTCAGACCAGTTTCCAACCAGCGGGACGAGGGTTCACAATCAAAAAAAGTACCGGCGAATATCAGCGCTTTGGCATTTGCGAGGAGGTGATTACCAAGCAGATGACGTTCCAAACATTGACTCAGAACATTTGTCTGAAGTGCTAAACTATCCAGCCAATGGCTGTTCTGAGTTAGTTTTCCATTAAGAAACCACTTGATCCAATTAACGATCCTGAGTGAAAGTGGATATGGTTCCCAGCCATTACCATACGGCGGCGGATTTTCTACTATCCAACGATCGACCAATGAACTTAGCCAAACATCCTTTTCTCTATAGCCTGCTGAAACCAAATCCTCAAAATAATGTAGATTATATAACCAAAGCTTCTCTTCAGAAGGCAAATTCCAAATGGTAGATTCGCTAATATTTCGCTCTAAATTAAGTAGCTTTATAGAGTCAGGACCGGTCATTCTGTTATCTGAAATAGCCACTACGAGCCAATTTTCGGTCGCTTTACGTCGAAGCGGCGTATTAACCGCACTGAAATTGATGCGCCTAACCTTATTGTAAAGCCTATGAGCAACCTGCGTGAACTTCATGTATCTCAAAGTGTGAAGATACAGAGCAAAAGTTGAGTATTTAATAATCCAGAACCTCTGACCTAACGAAGTGATTCAGCAACTTGAATAGATATCCGCGATACCTCGAATATTTCCTCGATTGGAATCGGCGAAGACTCGCCAGCCTTAATGCTACTCAAAAATGCAGCGACACACTCTTTTTGCCCCTTGTTTTGCACTAATAGTCGCTGACTGGAAAAGCCACCCCAACCGAACCCCCTTAAGGTTTTAAAATTATCGAGTTGTAAAACTGCTTCATCACAGAACACCTCAATGCGCTCTTTGGGAAATGCCTTTCCGCCATTGGCAAAATAGTGAATTGCGCCAATGCTACCATCCTCAAACGAGAGTGAAACGATCACTTTATCTTCAATTTTTGACGAAGGATTAGTCTCCCCCATCTTAATTGCAGAGAAGGAAACAATCGGAGAATCTGCCAAAAAACGCATTAAATCGATGTAGTGGCATGCCTCTCCAATTACTCGACCGCCACCTATTTCACGATTTTGTACCCAGTGGTCATCTGGGATTGCTCCTGCGTTCATTGTAAAAATGAAAGACTTAGGAGATTTTGTTCTAGACAATAGTGACTTTATTTTTTGAACATTAGGAGCAAAGCGCCTGTTGAACCCCACCATAAGGGAAACTGCGTAACTACAATCCGCTATCGCCAACTCAACACGCTCGAGTTCGTCCAAATTGATAGCTAAAGGTTTCTCCACATAAACATTCTTGCCGGATTCAATTCCTCTTATGACCTGATCTGCATGGAGGTTATGCTGAGTAACTATTACGATAGTATCAACTTCGTCAACCAAGGCGGAATCAAAGGAGGTAGAGGTGTTACTAAAACCATGTTTTTTCCCATGATGCACACCACTTACACCACCACCTGTCACCAAAGAAACCAGATTTGCCCCTTCGCCCTTAAAAGCTGGAACTAAAACCCGAGATGCATAATTGCCAGCACCTATAAATGCCACGTTAGGCTCCGTTGGGCTTTTAGGCACTTCTTTGAGGTTGATAGTCGACTTTATAGCGGCTCGATGGCCAGTACTATTATATTGGAGGAGTATACCTAAAGCCCGACCATCGTCCAGTTGTGCATAAGCCTCTGTAGCATCCGACAGCTTATAGCGATGCGTTATTAGTTCGCCCACCTCAATCGACCCTTGAGCCATGAGTTCCAACACAGCTTCAAAGTTACGTTGTTCTGTCCACCTGACAAAAGAAAAAGGATAGTCTAGACCCATTTCCTCATAATTTTTATCATACCTACCAGGACCATAAGAACAGGAAACTTGAAAAGAAAGCTCTTTCTCATAAAAATCGGCACGGTTCAATTCGAGCCCGATTACTCCGACAAGTACTATTTTTCCCCTTTTGCGGCACATTGTTGCCGACTGATGGACAACATCGTTGCTTTTTGAACTTGCAGCGATCAACACAGCATCGACTCCGAATCCCTTCGAAAAGATCTCTGCGGCAGTAATTGGATCTTCACCTTTCGATAAATCGACAACTTGCGCACCAAAACTGCTAGCCAATGCACATTTAGCAGAATCATAGTCTATACCCATAACCCTACAACCACTGGCCCGCAAAATCTGAACTGCCAGCAAGCCAATCAGCCCAAGCCCAGTGACCACAACAGTGTCACCCAAGCTTGGTGATATGAGTCGTATTCCTTGCAATGCGATGGAACCTATAACGGTAAACGCTGCTGTCTCGTCACTCACCGAGTCTGGCACCAACGCGACTAAATTCTTGGGCACCTTTACAACCTCGGCATGGCTGCCGTTCGACGCAACTCTCTGACCAACTTTGAAAGCAGTATCCCCACCGTCTAACACTGTACCTACATTGCAGTATCCCAATGGTATGGGCGCATCCAACTTCGACCGAACTGCTTCCAATGTTGGCACCAAGCCATCGGTCATAACCTTATCCAGCACCATTCTGACTTTTTCTGGCTGCTGACGCGCTTTACTAAACAGGTTGGCTTTCCCAAATTCAACCAACATCCTTTCTGTGCCTGCTGATACCAACGACATATTGGTTTCGATTAACACACAGCCATTGCTTGGTTGAGGTGCTGGAATGTCTTCAAGTAACGTATTACCGTTCTTAAGATCTTGTAGTATTTGCCTCATTCTAACTTTGCTCGTATTTCATTAGACGTTCCGTAATCAACTTGAATTTTTCATCAAATGACGGGTAGTTAATAAGAACTGCTCGGTATTTTCCCTTAAAGACAAAAAGACTGCCTGCTGCACAACCTACCAAACCAACAGTTTCGACAAGATTTCCAATGTCATCGAGAGAAGACGCGCCACCTAAAAAAGTAACAGGAACAGATACATTCTGCTTAACTAACTTAGCCAACGAAAGATCGTAACCTCCTTGCATACCATCGCGTTCGATTGAGTTTATCAAGAATTCGCCGACACCTTGTGTTTGAAGAGAATCTAACCAGGACAGCAATCCGCCTTTGACTTTTACTTTACCGTTGCCGATGTATACTTCATAACCTTTGAGGAAGGATTTTTTGACATCAAGAACCGCTACGACACTCTGTCGCCCAACAACCTCAGATAACCTGGTCGCTAGATCAGGGGCTTCCAGCAATGCCGAACTCAAGGCTACTTTCTCGACACCGAGTTGAATGATTCGCTGAACCTGTTCTACTGACATTACGCCACCACCATAACATAGCGGCATCCGTGACTCGTCAGCTAACTTTTTGATCAACTTATAATCTGGCTCTACACCGTTTTTTGAAGCATCAATATCAATGACAATGAGTTCATCTACCGATTTCTCATTGAATATTTTAACCGCATTAATCGGATCACCTACGTACTTATCCTCCCCAAACTGACGCGTCTTCACTAGACCACCGTTGCGGATCAATAGGCACGGACTAACACGCGGCCTTAACATACATCTTTCTTGGCGAAGTTTACTAACAGGTTAGTGCCATTGGTCAAACTTTTTTCAGGATGGAATTGGAAACCGTATATCTCCGCGGACTTAATTGCACTCACAAACCCTGAACCATATTCTGAGGTAGCGAAGGTATCCGCCTCGCTCTCCGGTTCAAACACATAAGAGTGTAAAAAATAGAAACCAACCAGAGTGTCTATACCGTCCCAGATCCGATCCTCGTATCTAGTGGATACATCGTTCCATCCCATGTGAGGTAACGGAACATCTTTATCTCGATGGATCCTTGTGCATCCTTTAATGTAACCAAGTCCGTCGATGGAGCCCTCTTCGCTCTTATTGCCAAGCATATGCATACCAATACAAACACCGAGCAATGGCATATTTCTTCCTACAACCATTTCATCTAGTTTCAGCCTCAAACCCGATTCGTTAAGTTTTGTCATCGCAGTATCAAATGCCCCTACGCCCGGCAAGATAAGCTTGGTGATTCCCTCAAAATGACTCGGACGACTGATGGCTATGGTCGGTACATTCTGAGAGTGGTAAATTCGCTGAAAGGCCCCAACATTACCAACACCGTAGTCAAGTATACCAATCACCGCTTGCCGCCTAGTTCAATACCTAACTTTTTCAAACCCCAAGAACCAAGACTATATATCTTCTCTTGATTAGCGTAATCCATATAAGTTCTGTTCTCGCCATCGAAACAACTGCGTAACTCATCAACCGTCATATCCAATTTCGTAGCAATATACTCGAACTCATGATGAATTTCTTCTGGGTCATAAGCTGGCGCTTTCAGTTTCTCCAAGGCCTCTTCACGAGACATCTGACCGGTAAGGATCAGGCTAGAATATTGCACTTTCCTGGTATCAAACCCAAATTTCTCTGCGAGCCAGTAACTTTCATAAAATCTTGTGAATCTGGACTCAAAATGCTTCTGCGGATAGCGTTCATAACCATACTTTTCCACTAGAAACCTCGTTGCCTCCTCTTTATCGTAAGGCATGAAGTCTAACAATCGATGAAGTTTTATCCCCCGAAAATACGGTAGGTAAACTTTGTGCCACAAAATATTGGTGATAGGGAATTTCCGAAGAGGCGTTGACCCACATTTTTTATATATGTCTCGCAGCTGGATAGAATCAGACTGATAGTACATCCATTCTTTAGGGTTTCGAACGCATTCAGTCGAATAGTTACCACCGGTGACAATGTTTTTAGTGTTGTAAGTGCTTGCGAATTTATACATCGTGGCAAAAAAAGCGTGGTCCTGTGGAGTATCGATATGAGGTACACCTGAATAAAAATACGCTCGCTGTAATTTTTTCATCTCCTCCCAATCTATCACTTCTGTATATAGATCTAGACCTAACCCATCGACAAGACGTTCGATATTATTCACCGCAATCTGAGAATTCCACCCAGCATCAACATGAAACACCAAAGGCCTAAGTCCGAGTTTCTCTTTAACGAGATACAATAGATATGAGCTATCGATACCACCGCTCATACCCAAAATACAGTCATGATCCAGATTTTTGCCGTCGGCTTTAATCTTAGCAACTACTTTCTCGAGTTGAGAGGACCTACCATTACCGAAATTCCAAGCTGGCAAAATACTTGAGTCAAAAGTAGTACAGTGATCACAAATACCGTTAACATCAAATGAAATAGCAGAGTCACTACTATCCATCACACAACGTAGACAAGTTTTCAAAACAGACTGCATCGTAGATTTACAACCCTTATTAAGTTTGCGGCATCTTGTTGCATCAACTCTACCCCTTACACTTACCCGAAGTAGAATTTATAGCGTGAACGAATAGGATAACTGGGCAACAAGGTTTTATTAGAAATAATTTAGATCAATCGTGTTTAGGGACAAAAGCGCGTTTATATAATTTCCCTAGGAGCTTGGCGATTGTTTTGGATATCTATGAGAGCTATTTTCTACACATAAATACGAGCCGATCATGGCCGACATACGGCTCACCGCGGACGGTTTCTAGCTGTTGCAGTTGCAGTGCCGAGTTATTCCACGAATAAATTTCACACCCACGTAACCCATGATCTTCGAAACCATCTATCAGTTTTACAGGATCAGAAGGAACTTGGGAGATGATAAACGGCCAATCCTGGCTCCCTTTTTGTAAAACTAGTTTGGCAGTATTTTTTATCGTTTTGTAAAGTTTTCCAATCCAAGTCGCGTTTTCAAAAACATGCGCTTTATAGATGCGCGAGATTGCCTCACTATTTGAGTTCTGAATATCAAATACAACTAGCCCACCACGTTTAACAACACGTGCCATTTCGGAAATTGCCTTCTCGAAATCGGGCATGAACCAAGACGAATGTACACAATAAGCTAGATCAAAACTACTTTCCAAGTAGTTCAGATCTTCAGCATCACCTACAACACATTGAATAGTCGGGTTATCCCTACTACACCGCTCAATGAGATCTCTAGCAATGTCAACGCCACTAAGTTCATAACCTCTTTTGACTAACGTTGAAGCGATTGGGTTGCCCGTACCAATAGCAACTTCCAATAAAGTTCGTAACTTATTCTGCGAGCATTCAGCGTCGATCAGATCGATAAGCGCTTTATCGTATGGTAAAAATCCATAGATGTCGTCTCGAGCATTGATCCAGTATTTAGAATACACGTCTTTCATGTACATCTTGCGAGAATTCATTGTCTACAATCCTCGACGGCTTCTCGCATTATAGTTTCCATTTTTTTCATGTTTTTCTCGTAGTCGAACTCCTTATAGGCAATCGCCAAGGCGTTGTCGGAAAGCCTCTTAGCAAGGGTCTCGTCGTCCAATACACTCTTTATTGCCATCCCCAATTGTTGGGAGTTCCGAGCATCAACCCTCAAGAGACATTCAGCATCTCCGAGTAATTCATAGCTCCATTCTAAGTCTGAGACCACAATGGGTTTACCGCAGAACAGTGCTTCATAGACACTTTTGGGAGAACTATCTGAACTGGGAACTGAGACAACCACATCCGCAGCATTGTAGTACTTCGCCATGTCTTGATAACTTAGAAAACCTAACCAGATGACGTTTTTCTCTAAACCTAAGCTGACAGTCCTCGCCTTCAAACTATCGGAGTAATCATCTCCAAAAGCAAAAGAAAACATACATTTAAATTTGTAGCCCTGGCCTTTCAAAAAAGCGAGTGAATCGATAATTGTATCTATATTGTAAATTGGCGTTATAGCTCTCGGACTGAAAATCAGACGCTCAGAATTCTCAACACCATATTCCTCTCTAATGTTATTGGACATTGGGGAAAAAATGGAACTATCTACACCATTCTGAACGATAAAGTTATGGTCTTTTTTTGCACCAACATTAAGCCCTTTGCGCTGCAGAACAACTGAATCCCCTGTGACAACTCGAGCTTTAGCAAAAGATTTTTGAGCCATATACCTGTAAATGAAATCACTTTGGGCGTGCAAGATTACATCAGAACCCATGGGCGTAAAAACCACGGGTGTGCCAGATCGAATAAATGAAGCAACATATCCATAATAGAGACTATGCGCATGCACAATATCGATCTCGTGTTTCTCAATATATTCATCAATCTTTTTTGCAAAAAATTTAGCTGACAGCAATTTATTGACTTGAAACAGACGATGAGAATTACTTTTAAAGAAATTCAGAATCCCGCCAAGATAACCACTGGAGTGCAATATATTGACGTTCGCAAATGCCTGGTCTTTAAGATAGTCCTCCTTATCAGTAAACAAAAAGACAGAATGGTCCCGCGTGAAATATTTCACCCATAGATCTACGTGCCAATCGGATGAACTAGCTATAAAAAGAATATTCAAAATTCGAACGCCCTTCAAAAACGACCAAGATTACCATAGCTAGCGAATTAGCTCTGAAACAACATTGTCAACAACAGTTTTTTCAAGGCCATACCATATAGGCAGACAGATATGACGATTTACAATGTCATGTGTATCTGGCCCCAACGTGTAATCATAAACTGGAGAGGTGCGTGATTCTATCTGACTAAACTCCAGTATGGGATCCGCGGCTTTAGACAACAAAATAAATTTATACAAATTCGAATTCTGTTGATTACTATTGGGATGAATATAGTGCCAGTCGTAATGATCGCAGGCGTCCATATATGCTTTCGCAATCGCTTTTTTATTCTCAATAATGACCTCTGATTGGGTGAGTACAGAATAGGCGAGTAGAGCATTCAACTCTGACATACGATTATTGATGCCCAAGTCCAATTTGCGATCAAATCGATCATATATAGAAAACTTCGAGATCATGGTATGTAGTTCTTCATTTCTGGTAACAACAATTCCACCTTCTCCTACAGGAATGGCCTTTGTAGAGTAAAGCGAATATACACCCGCATCACCAAAAAGACCGGTGTGTTCGCCATTCAGTGTTGATCCGAGGCTGTGTGCACAATCTTCAACCAACGATATACCGCGTTCTCTACACAACTTCGCAATTTCTTCAATCTCCGGGTTTACCCAGCCACCTATATGGGTTATCAAAAACACAGCCTCACTCGGTCTGTCTAGATGGTCTATAAATTCTGCTACTTGAGCGTAACTAGGCATCAAACTATCTAACTCACAACCTACATAACCACAAAGATCCAATCCAGATGTGATTGCGATCGTACGCACTCCGTACATGGTGTTACTTTGGAGGAATACCCTTTTCTTATTTCTATAGTGTTTCAAAATGCTCAAAATTGAAAAGAGCCCAGTACCATTGGAATTTACAGCATGAGCAAAAGGCGCCTTTGTGTAGTCTCGGGCCCATTCCGCCACGCTTTTGTTCCACTGCCCCTCAGCAAGATTCCCAGTATCAAATATTTCCTCATAATTGTCTGCGAAATGTCGACGTGCCTCATCCGGTAATTTAATTGTGCCCATTGTAATTTATACTCCTATAACTTTTTGTTTACGATTTCAGTCCAAGATGTCTCGGAAAGAAGATCGTGGGAACTCATGTCTGACACACTTCCACAGTCAATCTTCGGATTTGCATGATAAACCCTACGATAGAATTCTGGAGCCATACTAAATGCTAGGGTAAACTTACCCAGAACTATTGACCACACCCGCGCGCTATTCTGATTTATGTGATAAAGATAGTTTCTTTCTTGCCCCTTACTCACAAGTTCTTTTTTTATCCCAACATAGCTATCAATAACCTTTATTCCGGGATTTCTCAACTGGTGTTGCTTGATTACGTAGTCCAAATATGGAGAGACCTGTGCCTCCTTATTGACAGTAATGCCCCCGGCTTGACCATAGCCGCCGTCTTTCTTCAAGAGATTTATACAGTTTTTTGTATTGTAATCAAGTTCGACGAAACTTTTCTCCTCCTCTGGAACATTCTCCACTACTGCAATCGGTGCATAGCCCGTCTTTATAGGTATTTTTAAATGGCTTGAAATAAAATCCGGGCTGCAAATCGCTATATTTTTAGAGCGGTAGTCACTCTGCTCTGTACTAACCTCGACATAGTCTACACCCTCGCTAACTTCGAGAACTTTATCTCCGGTTACCACGCTAAGGCCTTTCAGTTGCGCCGCTGATAGTAGATCAGCTATTAAAACTCTTGAATTCATAGTAAAGTCTGGACTAACTTTAGTATAAAATTTTGACTTCGTATTCATCTGTTCCGCGATGAGATTAATCCAATACTTCAATTGAATGTTGCTATCTCCATACTCAGAGCCTGCTCGTCTTCTGAGCCAATCATGATTTGATAGCAGATCAACAATATTCGCCGCCCTGGACACTAATGACATCCAAACGGGATTGGCCTTTCGGACTCTATATCTGTACTCAATTCGCTGATCATTGAACCAACCAGAACCCTGAGCGATTACTCCTGATTCAGTAGGAACTAAGTTCATTTTGGGGAACGAGGAATAGAATTGCAACAAGTCATCCGTCGCACCAAGCAGGTACCTTAAGGTAAGCAGATTATCGGGAACCAACGCATATAGCGCACCAGAATGAACCCACTCATGAAACTCCTTGCTAGTTTCTGAAGCTAACTTTTCATTCTTTTCTATCAAAAGAACGGACTTGCCTTCACGGCAAAGAATCTCGGCAACAGAAACTCCGGCAATACCTCCACCAACAATAATCCAATCGTATATTTCGTTACTCAAGATGGGATTCTCTCTTTTCTCAGCTCATCAATTGTTAAACTTAGGCCGTCTTCAAGCGCAACAAATTCGTTTAGGTCTATACCATAAAGATCGCTGATTTTTTCAACACTACCAAAAGATTGCTCAGGATCTCCGGCAGGAAGTTCTCGATAGACTTTGTTTACTTTGGTTTTGATCACTGACATTAGTAGATCTGCGAGCTCATCTATCGATATTGAAGTCCCAGTAAGCACATTAAAACTATCACTAGAAGGCACTCGACTCGCCATCAGAATCGTACTCGAAATTACTTTCACTATGTCACCAACATATACAAAATCTCTAGTTTGAGCCCCACCATTTATATATATTTCCTTTTCCCTAAGTAGCCGATCTGCAAAAATCGATATCACACCTGAATAAGGGTTCGACGGATCTTGCCTAGGTCCGTAAACATTGAAGAATCGTAGCCCTATGCTCGACAATTTAAAAATTTTACTCGCCATCTTCGCATATAACTCCATAACGTATTTGTCAGTCGCATAAGGACTCAACAAATCAATTTCACCAGACTCATCACTACCAAAAGCTAGTCCTCCGTAAATAGCGGATGAAGATGCATATACAAGTGGAACGTTCTTCAGGGAGCAATATTCTATTACTCGCAGACTGCTAAGCAGGTTTGATTTCGACGAATTATAGAAATCTGATATTGACAGGGGTACTGAAGCTTGTGCGGCGAGATGTACGACAGCGTCAATATCCCCCACACTATCAAGGTCAAACTCTTCAACTTTACACTGGAAGAACTTGAACCTTCCCCGTACAGCGTCCAGGTTACTTAAATATCCTGAACTAAGATCGTCTACAACCAGAACGCTGTGACCCTCCTTCAGCAAATGCTCACATAAATGGGAGCCGATGAACCCAGCGCCTCCCGTAACAACAATTCTCATGATCCTATTTCCTGTATTGAATCAAAAACCGGCTTACTAAGTTTTTCAAGCCAGAAACACCTCATCAACTGCCGGTAGCTAAAGCACTTTTAATTTTCTATAACACCACCGCCCACTAAAATTCTAACTTTGGCAACGGTCCACGTATAGCTAGCCTTTGCCACAACTGGCAGTTCCCCGCCTTTTTTCAATGAGAGCAGCGCATGTTTTGAAGCTTCAGCAAACTGACCACTATCGTAGTATGCCCTCGATAGTGCGTACACCATCCAGCCTGGCATATCACTATCCAGTATCTGCGGAAAATATCGCTCTTTTAGGCTCAGAACATTAGAGAGTGTTCTATGAGGCGCAGTCAAATTCCCGTCTCCATGCCAATAATAACCCATGGTTTTATCAACCTTCCTAAACCTATCTGTTCTCTGCGACAAGCGTAACCATCCATCAAAATCTTCTGCTGCAATAAGTTCCTTTTCTTCTGAAAAACCTCCGATGTCTTGCAGTTGTCGCCTACGAACAACGACACTGGAATTATTAATAGCGTTACCATTGTTTAGCAAATCTTTAAAAGCGGGATTAGTAAGGTGTCGTGTTCTCAATCGTCGATAGTGACTCGGTCGTAATGGCAACGTGGAAATAACAAACAAATCGTGATACACAACGTCGAAGCCTGACTCGAGTGTTGCAACGCATACCTCTAGCTTTTCAGCTGTCCACCAATCGTCTGAGTCCAAAAGGGCGATATACTCACCCTTCGCCTCTCTAATTCCAACATTCCGAGATGCCGCTACAACTCCATTGTTATGGAATTTTATTTCGGTTATGCGTTCATCCTTAAAACCTAGAATAATGTCACTTGTTTCATCTTCCGAATAGTTATCAACAATAATTAGTTCCCAATTACTATATGTTTGATCCAAGACCGACTTGATCGTCCGTGTTAGACAATAACCCCGGTTGAATGTTGGGATTATAATTGAGACTAACGGTGAAATTCTCATTTGGTTGGATATTCCATATACATTAAGAAAGCGTTTGATGCGCAAATGTGAGTTTGACATTCCAGATTTTGGCTTTATTGAGAGTCTAAACCTTAGGCTTTTTCATGATTCCCGTATTACGCTGATTATATGATGGTCTTTTGCAGTCACTTCTACAATCAAGCGAATGGCAATATTTCTAGACGACATACATTTGATCAATCATGAAATCGATAGATTCTTCTTTATAATCTGAGTATTAACGTTTCCCGTACCATCCTCATAAAGAACCTCAGCTTCTAAATTTCTATACAAAAGAATAATCATTATTACACCGGATACTCTATCCCAGCCGTACCCTGAAAAAATAGTAAACGTGAAAAACAAAGAAAGTATAAAGCTCACCGAAAAACGTACTCTAAACGTGCAAGCCTTCCTAAAAACCAGTGAGCAACGCCTGTAAACCGAAGAAGAAAAGTAAAGAACTATTAGTATTAGGGGTAGCCCTCCTACCAATCCCAATTGCATCACAAGCCCGGAAGTTGTGTTCTGGCCAGCTCCACCCATAGGATGGTTTAATATAGAGCTAATAGCATCCGAATGACTAACTAACCGAGCAGTCGCAGAGCCTTCCTTTCTCGCAATCAAATCATAGCCTGACGCTGAATAAATATCTTGACCGAATCCCATAATATTACTAATCAAATATTCAGCATCGCTCAGCAATAACAAGATCAAAACCAGTCCCACAATAGATACCGAGCTCCTAATATGGTGACTTTTTATACTCAGCAGGAGATAAAAACCGAACGAAAGCAATATCGAAATAATTCCAAGCATGCTGGACACACAAATTGCACAGAAGAATAGAAGTAGAATTGAGATTGATCGGTACAATTTGCCTAAAAGCAAACCGATAGCGGCCGGCGCCAAATAGTGTACCAATGTTGCTGAAGGCTCATTGCTGTAACCTTTAACTCTGGTGACTTGTAAATCAAACAGACTGAAACCATCTCCACTTGTAAAGCTAAAGTAGTCATAAATCGACGCTACCGCTATAGTTTTATTTCCTGTTTCTGAAGACATCAGTTCAAAACTATCAATATTGATCACTTCTGGATAGACAGCGTAGATGACAAAAACAAACAATCCCAGCAAGCCTGAAAGCCCGGAAAGAATCACAACAGACCTACTAATAAGCGCGACTATTTTGCGATCAGCTAACAATATGTAGAGTGTAAAAACCCACATCATCCAAGAATTAACAAGCCCTAACAACAAACTTCCTTTAGATATCGTCAGAAAGAATCCATAATATATGTAAAAAAATAAGGTTAATACAACAACACTTCGCCTTCTACCCTTAAGAATTCCAAGTTCAAGCAGAGATAGGACTCCAAAAACAGAATATAAGACAACACAAATTTTAATAACCGTTGCCATACCAAATAGATTGAAAAACCCGAACGCACCAAATGAATAGAACGCTACAACTGTTGTCACGGAAAACGTTAGCTTACTAAGGGTCATTCGAGCGGAGGTATTCGCGTCTAGTGGGACCTGTATTATAGACAATTGATTTCTCTGATTACGCCAAAACTGCCTTGGCATGAGCATACTGAAATTACACACACGGATACCCACGACCGTCGACTGTGCACCCCATGAATTTTTTTGATTTCACCCATACTGTGAGTTGACTTGAACTTCGGTCTTGTAACTCCCATTACATCGCGGTATTTACACTTCCAATGAGATACCTATTCGACTGTTACGAATTATTCATCGGTATTCCCTCATCTTAACTTGCTAGGATTCAACCGGTCAACGCAACACATATTCAAGTTTAGCCACCGGGGTTTGAAGTCCCCCATCTTCTCCTTGGTCTACTATTCGATTTCGCTGCCGTTGCGAATGCCCTGGGCAGTCTGCGTCCTCAAATTGTCAGCTAACGACGAACAGGTATGTTTGACGCATTATGACGAAAAAATCCTGCCAAACTTTATATCAAAAAAATGTGCTGAGTAGTTACCCATATTCTTTATTTTACGAGGTGTTTATAGCGCTGGAATAGGCTATCGTTCAACATCTCGCTTGTAACAAAGTCCAAATCGTCTTTTGTATCGACGCTAACGGCGTCGCTCTGTACCATAACACCCTGTATTTTATGGCCGTGTTCAAGAACCCTCAAATACTCGTTAAATTCTATATTCTCCAACTCGGTTTTTTCAAGTTTTGAATACTCGATTAAATATAATTTCTCGAACGAGACAACATGATATGCTTTTAGCATCTTTGGCGATTTCGTGCGTGAGGCAGACGGGATATCTGCCCGGGATAAATACATAATCTCATTTTTCTTGTTCACCACCGCCTTGATATCCGACGGCCTGTCATTCTTGTTATATGGCGTGAGTAATATCGCTACTTTATGATCTGAATTAAGCAAACCTTCCGCACAAAGGTCAATATGGAGAGGATCCACCAAGGCTTCATCGCCTTGAATATTCACAATCACATCGGCGTCGATTTTCATCGCAGCCTCAGCTAGCCTATCTGAACCGGTCTGATGGTGCGAACCGGTCATTAATACTTTGCCTCCATATGACTGAACCAAATTAGAGATCTTTACACTATCCGTTACAACGTAAACATCCTCGAGGGTTCTAGCAAACTGAGAGCGAAGTAGCGTATGCACAATCATCGGTAGACCGCAAATTTTGCGCATCGCCTTTTCAGGTAACCGCGTAGACTCCATTCGCACAGGAATCATTCCAATCACTTTCATGCCTCCACTCCCACATGCATTAGGTTTTCTACAAGGTAGTTCGTTCTCGTTAGAAACTCAGGCGTATACAAACCTGTTTGAACGCCAATAAATCTGCAACCCGCATTTTCTGCCATCTCTAGATCTACAATGGAATCTCCTATGACCACGACATTAGATACAGGAACATTAACATTTTTGACAATGTAGTTCACTAAATCACCAGCGGGCTTCGGGTTACTTACACTGTCCCCCCCGGCTATACAGGAAAAATATCCCCCCCATGATAGGGAATCTATTGAAAATTGCGCCCGATCTGTAAGGTCCGTAGTAGCAATAGCGATGTCAACACCATACTGCTTTAGTCCATTTAGCAGTGATATAACGCCGGGCAAAGGCACCACTATATCTTTTAAGTTAGAAAGCGAAAATCTATCCACCTCCAAAAAAATATCGGAAACATCCTTTTCCGAAATGCTACTGCGATACTGTTGTGCAATATCGAGTGCCGTCTTTATGATGAAGGCTCTAGGCTTAATGCCAACTGGGCCGTCACTTTTCATTTTCGATTCGGCTACATCAATACCCATCCCATCTAGTAAACTTACATATAACTCTGACTCTTTAGGTTGGTGGACTTCGAAATACATGCAAATCTTCTCAGCCCTAAACCTGATCATAGAACACCAATAATGATGGATGTCAATCAACGTTCCATCCTTATCGAATACGACTAAGTCAACGTCCTTGAGAATTTTGACATCAGCCTTTATATTACTCATCAACCTCACCAACATTAGCGACAACTAATTCCTTGGCGATTATAACTCCTTTCCCTATTAACTCGAGATCATCGTAAAAGCTTTCACTACTGATAACCTCTTTTACAATTTTTCTAGCAAAGGTCCCTAATGATGCTCCCTGAAATCTCACACCTGTCTGATCCGCCAAAACCCCAGTGAGAGAATTTGTTCCACCAGACAACAATTGGTTTACCTCCATCTTCTTTTTGTATCGTAACACTCCGGTCCTCTTGTTCAACTCCATATTGAATTTTTTATTCAACACATCAGCAGTTGCTATAGCTTGAAGCGTAGTATTATAGTCATCTTCACCGCCACTCATGGGATAGCCATCACTCTGAATAATCAGTCTTTCACCAGCTATTTCTTTGGCTTTCTTAACCCGTTCCTCAAAAGCAAAATTCGAAAGGTGAAGCCTATCGACGCACATTGATATATGCCCGCCAGGATTAGCATCGCTTACAATCTTCCACTCCTCCATGATATGAGAATCATCGGCAATGGCAGCATGAAGTTCAATTTGCTCGGCACCGGCCTGAAGACATAGTGGCAATATTTCAGCAAGTTCCTTGTGATTATGCGTGTAACTAATAATGAAGTCTCTGGGACAGATAGCACTACAATCACCACAACCAATACACTTCTCTTCAATTATTACAAAATCATCCGGTATCGCATCAGTAGGACAAACAGGTATGCATAAAAAACATTCCAAGCAGGTATCTAGGTCTATAACCGCCTTTCGCACATGATGGTCTCCGGGCATACCAACGCTTACAGTAATAAAAGGGCGCGTGACGAGGGAGATGCCCAACTTCGGAGCTAGCTCAAACGCGAGATCAATACCTTGCATGCAATGGTCAACTACATTCACAGTAGCTGATACATCCATTCCTTTGGCCCCAGCCAGAGTATATAAAACCGTAAGCCTCTTGACCTCCTCAGCGTCTTCATTACCCGCGCCACATACAAGCTTGAAATATTTGCGGGTATCTAGCAATCTTTGCATCGTATTAAATCTATCATTCACGGTACTGTCCCCTGTCCTCTATATGTATCGATCATCAATTTATATGCTTCCTTTATCATACCTGTGTCCACCGAATAGGTTAGATAGTCAATTTCCTTTCGTTGAAGCTGCTCTAGCATTTCCAGGTTTGAAGCTATCGACCCTACTAATTTATTGTTCCTATGAACAATTGAAATAGCCTCATCCAGTTTCTTCAAAACTTTTGGATGCTGAACTTGACCAGCGAGCCCAAGAGATTTGCTCAAATCAAAGAGCCCAATAAAAATAACGTCTATCCCTTGGACTTTTGAAATCTCATCTAAATTTGCGAATCCTTCCTCACCCTCAACGTTAGCAATAAGCAATACGTTACTGTTGGCTGCAGATACTAACCTTCCCCCGTTAGATGAATCGTACAGACCAGCTTTAGTGTAGGGTGAAAAGCCGCGCATCCCCAACGGGGGGTATTTAGCAAGGCTGACGAACCTTTCAGCATCTTCCCGAGTTCCAATATTCGGTAACTGAACACCATGCATCCCTATATCAAGCGCTCTCAAAATCAGACTCTCATTGATCTCGCCCACTCTCATAATCGGACTAACAGAATAACTTTCACAAATTCCCCCCATCAATTGCGCCGTATCAAAATCAATAGCGCCATGCTCTGCATCAATGACAATAAAATCAACTCCAGAACTAGCAATCACGTCAACAACCATATGGGAATTGATAATATTCCAAGTACCAATCGCTTTCTTTTTCGACTCAAATATTTTCTTTAAATAATTATCTTTTAGCAATTTGATCTCCCTCCTAATATTTCACATAAATCAACATAAACATATAAGTCCCACATGACAATCATTGGAAAGCGTATCTGTGGACCTATGTGAATCAAATCCACATTCTAACGATCAAAATTCAGTAAGAATAAACAGATACAGATGGTATTGGGTAACATGTTGGCGTTATTGCAACCAATGGGACAGCGGAATCTAGGGACTCATAGGTTGCGAGAACCTGAATCATTTCTTTTGTTCTTGGGTCATCTGATTCAAACCCGTCGAAGCCAGCAAGGAAGATTTTGTCTGCTTTGCCTGTTGTAGCTATTCCCAGAGCATAAGCGAACACCAACAAGGTCGGTGCTACTACCGAAGTCGATTCAAATTGGAAAACTCCGGGTTCAATCGACAAACCAAAATCATATAGCACAACCGACTTGAGAGCCTTTTTAAGAATGTCATCCAAATTATTCTCCGGCGTAATCAGAGGCTGTGGTAACCCCCGATACCGATCACAATCGGCGAGCAATCGAAAAGGATGACATGCGGCACGAGCATCTATTAGGTTTTGAGCAACAACGCTTTGGGTATTCAGAGCAATAACAAAGGGCTTTTCCTTTACAATAAAACGTTCTACTGCAGTTCTATGCTTTTCTATCCCAGGTCCAGCTCCTAATATCAGTACCGATCGATGGTTGATCAATTCGCTAGGTTTCCATGAGCCTTTGCCTGATGCGTTATAAGACTGACGACCTGCTTCCATAATCTCTGGGCTATATTTCTTCCCTCCAACCTTTTGCAGGTGCTCGATCATAGAGAGGATCTCTGCTTCACCATACCTCGAATCATTCAGCATCTGTTGTATGAAAGTTGGATGAATTCCATACTGCCCTGCGAGGTAATAGTACGGGTTCTTACCCCAGCCATATTGGGTCTGTAATGGGTCGAAATGCTCACGAATAAGAGCCAGAAGCGGAGTAAAATTCACATTTCTACCCCAAAGCTTGCCAACTTCTATCGCCATATACTCTGTTTGAGCATTCCCTGGGCCCCTTCCCATACCAGTTACAGTACTATCTACCCAAGAGACGCCCTCTGCCATAGCTCGGATGTTGTTAAGTATAGCCCGCCCCATATTGTCATGAGCATGAATTCCCAATTCACCTTTCCAGAAATTTCGCAGTCGACTAACAATATGATTCACTTCATCTGGGCCCAAGCTTCCCATAGAGTCAGCAAAATACAGTACATCCAAAGGGTATTCACTTGCAAGTTTTGCAATACTCTCTATTTCATCATCACTCCGATCAGCAATCTGCATGAGGTTGATTCCCACCGTATAACCGGCTTCCTTAAGCCAGGAGCACGCTGGTAATGTTCCCTCGAATTCATGGAAGTGACATGCAAAGCGAATGAGCCCTACTGGCGATTCCTCGTATGGCGAGAACATCGCTTGCACGGCGGCAATCGCTCCGGCTGGATATTTGACTATCTCGGAGGCATTCATCATCACACCAATACCGAGTTCATCTGGCACATTAAGAGACTCAAGAAAGGCATCAGTTGTGTATGCGAAGGCCCCACGGAATCCTTGAGATTCAAATGATCGAAAGCCTAACTCTACAAAGTCTACTTTGGCAGCCGCCATTGCAAAGAGATAGTCTTTGACGAGTTGTTCATCGAAATCCCAATTATTATAGTAGCCTCCATCTCGCAGCGTACAATCTAAAAATTTCATGAAAAACTCCATTAAGTAGAACTTGGCCTCGAATTCCAGCCGAAATTACAATACGGTCCATGCGTGCGACTCGATTACTTTCAGCTATCGGTTCTCTGCCAGTGTGGATGGCGCGAAAGCGAGTGCTAACCTTTACGGACTTATTGAGACAGCGAAGGCTAACAGACTTGAGCCCTTTGCGTATCTGAAATATGTTTTTAAAGAACTGCCTGCTGCCAATAGCATTGAAGCGATGGAAGCATTGTTTCCTCGGCGTCTCTCGCCAGCGGCAATAGCAATCGGCGCATAAGTACTAGATGGAATAGATTGATCGCTTACAATCAATTCATATCCGATGACGACACAATAATGCGAAATGGTAGCCGGTGACTAGAGAACCTTTTTATTGGCCAGACACCTAGCATAATAACTGAGACCACTTCGACTGAATTGCAGTATAGACCTTCCCTGTTTAGTTTAAACCTAAGCAGTGGGCTTCACTCACTACGACCTCTCTCAAAATCTTTAACATTTGAGTCCAGGTAAAGCTTGACCGCTTCCCTGATAGAAAGGTTTATCCCGGAGTACTCAATTTTTTTACCCCCGTCTTAACGAAAGGGATATTGGAAAGTGAACTCGTCCTTTCACTTATCAAGCCCGCAGAAAACCAGAACTGTCGCGCAGAACCAAGTGTATATTGCCTTGAGTTCTAGTGCTTGATAGTTTTCATAACTAACTGCCCCTTGCACCATTTAAGGGTGTTGTAACGACGGATTGAATCCAAGAAGACCACTTTTCAGGGGGATTACCACCCTCTCTGTACTCTTCGAAACACATACAAGGCAGATCTGAATAATGGATTTCCACACAAAGAAGTGTTACTACTGTCCATTTTAATTTGAAGACATGAAATGATCTTTGAAACACTCCTCAATACCTAAATAAAGGTTGCCTTACTAAATGCTAAAAGTTCATCCACCTCTCGGTCTAATGAGCTTTCAATATAAATGCCAGCATCTTCTACTTTCTGACAACTATACCGTAACGACGCTGAAACAAGCTCAGACTTTGCTTGTTGACGTTTTATGCTAGGTGAAAACCCGAGCATTCTTTTACAACGTCTCTGAATCAATTGGGCCACTTCAAAAACCGACATTGATTTTTCTGAACCAACATTGTACAGACCCTGCTCCAAAACGTCGCTAGACTTAGAACAAAAAGCATCCACCGTGCTGCAAAGTGAACGCATTGCTAAAAAATCCCTCTGCTGCAGCCCAGTACTATCCAACACCATCTCACCTTTACTAACAACCTGCCTACACAAATCATTGACTACTAGACTCCAACAATTGGCACCTAAGTCCATCGGCGCCCCGATCACATTAGAAAGACGCAAGATGTATCCCTCCATCTTGCCTAATTCATTCGCATAGAGAACAACATTCTCAGCGGCTAGATTCGAAGATGCATAAGGGTGTGTATTTTGCGGGGCTTTATTCTCAGAAATCATCCCAACTAGTCGGCGACTATATACATGAGCGGTAGATAGGTATATGAAACGACGCACGCCAACTATATGGGCTGCCTCTATTAGACGAGAGGTAGCCAAGCCACTAAATTCCAAAGCCGCGATCGGATCGGCTTCGCAGTCACTCGCATTCATTCCAGCAGAATGGATTAAAACATCAATGCCTCTACACATATCCTCTAATGAACACCCATCTTCCCAATCTGCTATAGCAACTCTCCCGTTAACTAGCCAATCAGGCGTTTTACGTTGCTTTCTTGTTCCTAAAGTAACGAAATGCCCACGCTCCACCATATAGTGGGCTAGTCTACCGCCCACATACCCGAATCCGCCAGTTATCAGGATACGCAAAATATATGCTCTATACTATCCATGGGGCACCTTCTGCCCACTTAGACTCCAGAAGTTCGTGGTCTCTTTTTGTATCCATACAGTGCCAAAAACCATTGTGCCTGTATGCCATCAACTCACCCGCCTGAGCCGCACGTTCTAGAGGCTCACGTTCCAGGAGGGTCTTGTCGTCATCAATCAAATCAAAAAATGCAGGTTCAATAACAAAGTACCCACCGTTAACCCAGCCTTCTGCTAACTGAGGTTTTTCTTTGAAACTAATCACCTTTGCTTCGTCCAATTCCAGTTCACCGAATCGTGCTGCCGGCCTTACAGCGGAGACAGTCACCATTTTTCCGTGGCTTCGATGAAAAGCAAGCAACTCATCGAGGTCAATATTTGCGACGCCGTCACCATAAGTGAGCATACACGTTTCGTTACCTATATAAGTTTGCATACGCTTTACCCGACCACCAGTCATAGAATCTATACCGGTATTGAGTAACGTGACTCTCCAGTCAACTTCATCCAACTGGTGTGGCGTTATCGCTCCTGAGCCAAGATCGACGGTAAAATCAGCATTCAATGCCCGATAGTGGTGGAAGTACTCTTTTACAACCTCGGCCTTGTACCCCAGAGCAACATAAAAGTCTTTGTGATTGAACCGCGCATAAGACTGCATGATGTGCCACAAAATCGGTTTGCCTCCGATAGAGACCATAGGTTTTGGAATCACGTCAGTGTACTCTGACATCCGAGTGCCGTATCCACCTGCCAGAAGGATGACTTTCATAATCTAACTCCAATCATATTGTATTCGGGAAATTTCTTGCCGCTCTACCTCCTCTGGATCGTGTTCCATATTCGCAATATTCAGCACTAAGCTTTGAGGAAATGACAATCCTTGAAAACCAAACCAAACACCAGGCGGAACACAAAGCCTTAGGTAACGATCTACACCTATAATTTCTTCTCTAAATTTATTACTTGACGCATCAAAAAATACAAACCGAACATTTCCAACCGCGACGATCAAATTCATCATCATTCTGGTATGTTTTTTCCAGGCTTTTATCACTCCTCCATCAACACAAGAAAAGTATGCCTCACCAAAACCAACGTAATCACTTTCATGAACCTTCAGGGCGTGCATAACATCACCTCCACCAGTATCTATACGCGCTAGTGACGTCACGTTAATGTCACCCAACATTACGATGCCCACCCCAGACCAGTTCGTTTCGCCATATCCACGTAATCCAAGATTTGCTGATGTGTAACTTCAGATATTTTCGAAGGGTTTTCGTAATAAGACCTAAACCACTCTGCAGTCATTTTCACCGTATCTTCAAACCCCATTACAGCACGCCAATTCAATAAGTGCAGTGCCTTATCGCAATTTAGCTTTAGCAAACCAGATTCATAGGGACCGTCATTATTTGAAGATACATCTTCCCATCGCACCTCATTCCAATGCTTAGACATTTGTTCTACAAGCTCTAATACACTATGGTTCTGTTGAGTTGCTGGACCGAAGTTGAAAGGTTCACCATGCAATTCAGGTCGTTTCGATAGCGTTTCAGCTAAAGCTAGATAGCCACTCAATGGTTCTAACACATGCTGCCACGGTCGAGTTGAAGCAGGATTCCGCAATTCCACAACTTTACCCTCGGACCAGTTTCTTACGCAATCGGGTACGATTCTATCAGCCGCCCAATCGCCTCCTCCGATCACATTCCCCGCACGAGCTACCGAGATTCTGACTTTACTTGTCGAACCTGGAAAATATGATTTAATGTGTGAGCGAATAATCAGCTCAGCTGCGCCTTTTGATGCACTATACGGATCCGGTCCTCCTAAGGCATCGCTTTCTCGATAGCCCCATAGCCATTCCACATTGTCGTAGCACTTATCGCTAGTGATGAGAACGGCAGTACATGGCTTGTCAAGCATTCTCAAGGCTTCAAGAACATAAAGAGTACCAAAAATATTTGTCTCATAGGTCTCAACCGGATCGTCATATGACCTCCGTACAAGTGGCTGCGCGGCCAAGTGAAACAAAAAGTCAGGTTGCGCGCCAAATATCACTTGAACAAGCTCACTCCTATCCCTGACATCTAGCCGCAAATCATTCATATCCAAATCCATTTGCGCTGCATTAAAATGGTTCGGTTCACTTGGAGTGCCAATTGATAACCCCACGACATTGGCGCCAAGACTCTTCAGCCAAGCTGTCAACCAAGAACCTTTGAACCCGGTATGACCTGTAACCACTACTGTTTTATTCCGAAACGTTTCTCTGAACATAATCTATGTTGCCACCATTTTCCTGAGTTTACCTAATTATTCTGGACTTCTATCTCAGCTCGACAACCCTTTTGCGGACAGACAAACAAGGACCGAGCTCCATCCCTATCAAGCGGATTAAAAAACTGTTCGACTATCGATTTGTGAGTCTCCTGCTGCAACAATTGGTCGATGTAGATTATCAACTCATCGTTACTATAAACTATACAATGGAGCTCTTTCGGCGCGCTCTCCGGAATGGGATTCATTGTCACCCCATTTAAACTTCCGACTATTGCAACAGGTACACCAATCGCTACAGCTTCAACAGCAGAAGTCGAAGCGGATGAGAGCATCATTGTAGAAATTTGAAGTAATTTTTCCATTGAAAAATCTGTGAATTGACTTCTTAAGAGTTCGGCCTTAGGCGCTAGTTCTAGAAAACGATCAACCGAATAGCTTGGATGCAGCTTTACGATTAACGTAACATCCTCACCAAAATGATGTTTAAGCGCTAAACTTGCTTCTACTAAACGTAGACATTCTTTTACAATGATCGGCAGGGTAACCAACACCGTAAAATTGGACCAGGGTTCTCGTGCCAATTTGTGCAAATAGGAAAATCTAAACGCTGGAGCCTGATAGATCACAATATTCCTTGTAGCATCGTCCCGAAGTGCATGTGCGTTTGGTCCCAATACATGAAAGATGTCAGGCAATGTCCCAAGTTCTCTCTCAAATTCTGCGGGTTGTGCACACGCATAGTAATCTGAGACCATAAAGCCCTGATAGCCATGTACACAAACTTTTGGGTAATACCGCTTAAATGCTAGGTTCAAAGCCCTATCTACGACTTGATTTTCTTGCCAGTCAATCGCTCCGCAAATCTCAACTCCTTCCTTAGCTAAGCGCCTAATGAATCGATATTTGGCTAACGTTTTTACTAGTGCAAACGAACCAATTTGAAGAAACGCCTCTGACTGAATCAACTCTCTCAAATCAAATCCATCAAACTTTGGAACACACTTAATTCGGAATGGCAACACGAGCGATTGGTATAGACAAGTCAGATAGTCACCTACGGTTAACCAGGCCTCCTGAACAAAAAAATTGACGTCTGCTTCTGAGATTTTGGAGAACAGGTTCTTGTAATCAACTATATCTACAATGTCGATGAGCGTCGGGGCAAACCAACGCTTGTTTTTCTCACATTCAGTTAAGTAATCTTCATGTCCTGTGTAATAGCGATCAACATACTTGCCATCGTCTCCAATACTGTCACGCATTAAAAATGTATCTATAAACAATATCGAACCTTGTGGCCTTTTTTTCAACCGGTAAAAACGAGACCAAAATATGTCAACCGTACAACCATAAACACTTCTCACCAAATTGTAAGATAGCTTTGCTGCTCGCCAACTTCTTGCGCGTTCGAGATCGATTACACACTCTTCAGAGCAGAAGAAGTCAAGCAAATCTCTTACTGGCGCAACTAAATGAACGTTGCTGATTTTTATGGCCGTATATTTCTTACCCTGACTAAGACGGAATCGTAGTAACGACAGCAAAGACATAGAATTCAGCACTTCAGACAAGAATGGATTCCTACACGTGACTCCGACCAGCAGTGAAAGACCACTGAGTTGGTTGACAGCAATCATTTTTTCAATCGCTTTGGTATAGCGCTGTCTATTTACTGCATCAGTTTCGTTAATATACTTACAATCTTCTGATGACAGTGTGGAATCTTTTCGTAAATCTAGAACCAAAACAGACATTCCTCTGACGAATTCAAATATCGGTACCTGACAACTGTGCTAACAGTTCATTCCGAACATAGTGCGCAGCATAAGAAATTTAAAATATGATTTTTTTTGACTTCAGCAAATTCTCTGGTGGAGAATATTCACAAATACAGTAGATCAAACGCTCAGTAATTAAGGTTGGTAGTCTATTAAATCTGCTTCCTTACAAAGTCCTCTATCTTGATGATCAAAGTGATAGTTAGTCAAAATCCGCGTATGACTCTAACCGTATAACAAATAAGGAGTTCAGCACTATGAGCGCTTCAAATCCATAAAACAGACTATGATTCAGAGTTATATTACATTTTCTACAG
>Ga0307492_10000123_pt1 | contig 35515 bp, 41 predicted proteins | sample SI3LmetaG_FD_202365 | JGI IMG/M metagenome (GOLD analysis project Ga0307492, IMG submission 202365) | Sea-ice brine microbial communities from Beaufort Sea near Barrow, Alaska, United States - SI3L | ecosystem: Environmental > Aquatic > Marine > Coastal | place: USA: Alaska | collected 2017-05-06 | reverse complement strand
TGCTAATTGATTGGATTGTATGTTTTTAATTAATTGCAGATCTAAATTGAAAATAACGGCATCAGTTTTGTTATTTTTTTGAGAAGTATTTGAAGTGATTGTTGGCTCGATAGAAGTGAATGTTGATGAGAAAATCACATTTTGTAAATCTAACTCTAAGTCGTATATTATTTCAATATCAATCGAATTAGAAGGAAGATAATTATACTGAATTTCAGATTGCAAATGCTTTAGTTGGTCAACTAAAAACTGAGAGTCGATTGATAACTGTACCGCTCTTTGACTCAATGTTTGATTAAATTCAAAGTTAAAAATGTTTTTATTAGAATCATCGACTAATACTAATTCGATTGTTTGAAAATCAACTTTGAGGTTTAAGTATCCGACAAATATTTGTTGCTGAGTTTTGTTTTTATAAGTTCTGTTAATCTGTATATTATTAATTTGAGATGCCGCAAACCGCCTAATATCATTCTTAGGTGTATCAAAATATTGATTGAGTTCAATATGTTTAGCTTGCATATTAAAGACATCTTCATCTTGAGTTATATACTGTGCGTTAAACGTGGCGATAGTCATATCTCCAATTTGATTAAACGCCTTAATTGAAGTGAGTTCTATTTTAGGTAATAGTATTTTTTCCAAATTGATTGGAAATAACTTGAACTTTTCAGACTTTGTGGTTTTATCAATTATCTCATTTGTTGTTGTGTTAATTTGTTCAATATTAATGCCTCTCGAAAAATAATTTATACATGCATTTTTTATATTGATGTTAGATATGTATGTTTGCTGATGAGTTCTGATGGTTGCATTGTTAATACATAATTTATTGAAGCTGGCTAGTTCTATATCCCAGTCTAACAATTGAATATTATCAGGAAGTTTACTCTTAACGTAATTCTCAGATATGAAAGGTAAAAGAAAATAGATTATCACTGCTATTAGCAGAGGTATTGAAAATACGATTGTTTTTTTCTCTTTCTTATTCATGTCTATCTTTTATTTTTAAACCACATGGTCACGCTGGTGTTTAATAATTTAATAAAAATTCAGATACAGCTGATGTATCACCCCTAAAGATAACGCTGTCAGATTTTTTTCCTACTTGATATTCATACATAGGATCGTAGTAATTTTTTAACAAGTAGATAATCCAATCTTTATGCAGAGATAAGTCATTTTTAACTATCTGGCTTTGTATAGCAACGTCAATTAAATCCATCATTTTTTTTAGGCCAACACCACCTAATCTTCTTTTTATTCTTAATGTTGATAATTTTAAATATTCGCCATAAAGCTGGGTTGGGTCAGATATATTACCGTTGTTACCGTTGTTACCGTTGTTACCGTTATTATTTGAATTTGCGAATTTTTGAAACTCAGCTATCATATTGATGACGTAATCTGAATGTATTTGAGAAACTCTGAAATCAAAGCTTTCTTCTATCATGACTATTTTAGATTGATCCATTTTGTTCTTGAGGCTTAGTGGTAGCGATCGAGAGCCAATCAGCCGACTTTCATCTTCTAACAATAGAGTACTTATATTTTTTCCCTCAAATTTTAGAAAATCGATAGCCAAATTATTTTCAAAATTGATCTGAGTTGGTTGTGGCGTAATATTTCTTCCAAAGCTTGAGCCGCGGTGATTGGCAAGTCCCTCTAGGTCAAGACTATTGTTTTTGGTGTTTAAAAACTTTGTTTTCGCACTACCGGTTAAACCGCTGACAACTATAATTTCTGTTTGATTAACTAATCGCTCTGTTTCATCAATTAAAAATCGGCGCATAGCTTTGTAGCCACCATGAATAATCGGGAAATCTATGCCAGTTTCAGATAGCCATTGTTGGCTAGTTCGTGATCGTAAGCCTCCTCTAAAACAATAGAAATATCCATTATCTTTGTTAGACTTGGCAAAGGATTGCCATGATGAAACTTTATCGAGTTTTTTTTGATCTTTAACTAAATCATGCCCCAGTTCTATTGCGGCATCTTGTCCATATTTTTTATAACAAGTACCGACCTTTTCGCGTTCAAGATCGCTCATTAATGGCAAGTTTGTGCTGGTGGGAAAAGCACCTAATGAAAATTCACAAGGCGCTCTTAGGTCTATCATCGGTGCTTCAGATAGAAATATTTCTCGGTAATTGTTTGTATCTTCACGAGACATAGATAAGCTTTTCTTTCTGTTCTATCATTTTTCCGAACGAGCTCAAATCTAAATTATTTTCCCTCGCCAAATTTAAAAATGTAGCAATTGATTTTTCATGAACACAAACAAGTAGGCCGCCACTTGTTTGCGGATCGCAACCCCACTCTAATTGTTCTTGTGAAATACTTGAGTTCGATAGATAGGATGAATAGGATAAAGTATCTCCATAACTTTCAAAATTACGATGGGTCCCTCCAGGAATTGCACCTTGTAGTCGATAGTTTTCTGCCTGAGGAACTTTTGGCACTTTAGCCATTTCTATTTCAGCGGATAAACCACTTGCTTTACATATTTCACCTAGGTGTCCGAATAAACCGAATCCGGTGACATCAGTCATTGCTGAAACACCTTCTAGTTCAGAAAATAATTGACCAATTGTATTTAGCTGGCACATTGCCTTAATTGCGAGATCTGAATCTTCCTCTTTCAATATTTTTTTCTTTTGAGCGGTTGTTAAAATACCCACGCCTATTGGTTTTGTTAAAAATAACAGGTCACCTAATTGTGCAGAAGAATTTTTTAATACTTTTTCAGTATCTATAGAGCCTGTAACCGCTAAGCCGAAAATAGGCTCAGGTGAATCTATACTATGGCCACCAGCTAAAGAAATGCCTGCATCTTGACATGCGATACGACCACCTTCAACCACTTGTTGAGCAACTTCCGGACTAAGCTTATCAACAGGCCAACCTAAAATTGCAATCGCCATGATAGGTTTGCCGCCCATAGCGTAAATATCGCTAATGGCATTAGTCGCGGCGATTCGTCCAAAAGTAATTGGATCATCGACTATTGGCATGAAGAAATCAGTTGTAGAAATAATGGATGTGCCATTACCAAGGTCATATACAGCTGCATCGTCGCTGGTTTCGTTGCCGACTAGTAAATTGGGATCATTAAAAAATGGAAGTTTAGATTTTACTATTTGTGATAGAACCGCTGGAGATATTTTGCATCCACATCCAGCTCCATGGCTGTATTCTGTGAGTTTAACTGTCATTGATCTGTCTATAAAGGATATTTACGATTGGCCATACTAACCTAGCCAGAGACAATAAAAAAGGTCGATAAATCGACCTTTTTAAGTAATATGAGAGATTTTATAATTTATAAAACACCACGTTTTACTTGCTCTCTCTCAATTGATTCAAAAAGCGCTTGGAAATTACCTTCCCCAAACCCTTGATCGCCTTCTCTTTGAATCATTTCGATAAAGATTGGACCAAATAAATTCTTAGTGAAAATCTGTAAAAGGTAGGTATTCTCCGCTTCGCTATCCACTAAAATTTGATGATGTTTAATACGTTCTTTGCTCTCTTTTACCCAAGGAACTCGATCCCAAATAGTATCGTAATATTCTGGAATAATATCTAAAGTTTCTATATATGATCCGTCTAATGCATCACAAGAAGCCACTAAGTCATTTGTTCTAAATGCAATGTGCTGAACACCAGGTCCATCATACAAACCTAAGTATTCATCAATTTGGTTTTTATCATTCCCTTTTCCTTCATTGATCGGTATGCAAAAAGTACCACATGGGCTGGCTAATGCATAGGAAACTAAAGCTGTCTTAACACCTTTAATATCAAAATAACGAACTTCGGTAAAACCAAAAACATCTTTATAAAAATTAGCCCATTTTTCCATGGTGCCTTTGTAAACATTATTGGTTAAATGATCAATCACTATAAAACCTTTGTCTTTTTGAATGGTTTGCTCTGGCAAATCTTCAAAATCGTTATTCCAAATGGTATTGTCACCTTGATAAGTATCAATAAAGTAAATGATGCTATCACCAATGCCATAGATAGCCGGATAAGAAAAATCGCCATCCACTGCAGGCTTTGCGCCACGTTTAACGGCTTCAGTTTTAGCCAATTCAGCATTATCCACTCGCCAACCCATTGAAGAAATTGCAGGTCCATGAGTTTTTGTAAATTCGGATGAAAAACCACTTTTTTCTGCATTCAATAAAAAATGAATGTCATTCTGATTGTAATAAGTAATCTCTTTGCCTTTGAATTTTTTAAGTTTAGAAAAACCAAAATCCATAAAAACATCATGCATAAATTTTGTATCTGCCGATGCAAACTCAGTAAACTCTATACCACGTAAATTAAGCGGGTTTAAACTATTTGTAGCTGTCATTCTATGTCTCCAAAAAATATTTCTAATACTATTCAATTTAAAATTCTAAATCATTTACTACAGAGGCACAGAGTACACTGAGGAATAGAATATGATGCTATTTATCTCTGTGCCTCTATGGTTTGAGTATTGATTACTTAATTTTCTAACCAACTTTGGTTATAACCTTCTTCCATGCAGTCTTTAAAGTGGTTAGTCGCTTTTAGTGGATTAAAAGTATCTATCATGACCGCATATTCATAAGTTTCTTTCTTTCCTATTGATACTTCCGTTTTACCCGGTTGGGGGCCGTGTGGAACCCCTTTAGGATGCAATGTCATTGAGCCCGCTTGTATTCCCGTGCGACTCATAAAATCACCATGAACGTAATAAAGAACTTCATCACTATCAACATTAGAATGATAATAAGGTGCAGGAATTGATTCCGGGTGAAAATCGTACAATCTTGGAACAAAATTACAAATAACAAAATTGTTGGCTGTGAAAACCAAATGGGCACTGGGTGGAATATGTATTTTCCCAACTAATGGAGCGTAATCATCAATATTAAACGCCCATGGGTAACATGCCCCGTCCCATCCAACCAGATCAAATGGATGCCATTCTAGTGTGGTTTTTTGGTATTGATTGCCGTATTTAATGTGTAAATCAAAATTGCCCTTTTCGACAATAGCTTCTTGAAGTGTTGGTGTTCGAATATCCCTTTCGCAATAGGGCGACATTTCTAGTAACTGTCCTGTCGCGGTACGGTAATGCTTGGGTATCGTTATCATGGTCGCTGACTCTATAACGAATAGGCGCACATCTTCAAAGTTATCAAATTTAAGTTGGTAGGTCATTCCTTTAGGAATGACTAAATAGTCCCATTTCTTAATTCTTAAGGTGCCAAACTCGCTAAAGAATGTACCTGTACCTTGATGAACAAAGACAACTTCATCGGCATAGGCGTTACGATAAAAATCCTCAGTATCTTCGGTTACTTTTGCTGTGTAGACCGAGACGTCAGCATTATAAAGATGCTTTTTACGGGCACTAAAAAAGTTGCCTCCATCGGTAATTTGAGCAGTATGAACTTTATAATTTTGTAAAATTTTATCGAGCCATTGTTCACCGTGATCAATAGTGTATGGAGCAACCTTGACTACCTTGGTTGGCATGTTGTGGTGGTATTTATTGGAATACATATTAGAAAAGCCATGCGTTGAATGGAGCTCTTCGCGATAAAGATCACCATTGTCCTTTTTAAAGGTGATGTGGCGTTTACTGGGTATTTTTCCTTGTCGGACATAAAAAGGCATTTAATTACCCCTAATTTTGCTAGGTCTATTTAATAATTCGTAAGGATACTGGGAATTTCAAACAAATAAAAGGATAAAGATTGGCTGAAAATAATCTAAAAAGTAGATGTAAATTTCACCGTTGCCTAAGTTAATGGTTTTAAGTATGATTAAATAGTCAAATAAGAGGTGTTATATGGCAAAGGTATTAGGTTTAGGTGGCGTATTTTTTAAATCGCCGGATCCAGAAGAGTTGGCTAAGTGGTATCAACAATGGCTAGGTATGGACTTAGGTTACCCATATGGGATTAGCTTTAAAACGGAAAAAATGCCAGAAAATAGCTATCACGTATGGAGCCCGTTTAAGCATGATACAAAGTACTTTGAACCAAGTAATAACAATTACATGTTTAATTTAATCGTTGACAATCTCGACCAAATACTAACTAAAATTAAACCTAGTGGTTGTGAAATAATGGAAGAAACCGAACGAGGAGATTATGGTGATTTTGCTTGGTTTATTGATCCAGATGGAAACAAGGTTGAGCTTTGGCAGCCACCCTTGAAAGCGCCGGCAGAGTTATAGAGTTTGTTAGAAGGAATGAAAAACTAATTATTATGTCGATTTTTATAGGATTTGCTGTTTTAGAAATAGTTTCAGGTCGATTTTTAAATAAAGATAAATCAAAGGACTCGATTATTGAGTTAATAAATACCACGCCGATATCCAATATCTTATGGTATAGAGAATTTACAAGAGTCAAACTGGCAGCAGGAGTTACTTTGGCCTTTAATGAGTCATTCATCCAATAATATAAAAGAAAAAATACGGCTAAAGCAGAAATAGAGCCGGACTGAATAATTAGTTCCAATCCTAATAAAATGTTAGTATAGCGCAAAATTAGATACATAAAATAAAAGCCATTTCAATGAGTGAAGAACCTACAGATACACCAACTAAGAAAAAAAAACTTTTTGGTTGGTTTGGTCGTAATAGAGAAAATGAAGTTAGCGAAGAATGTTCAGGTATTGAAGAAAATTGCGGAATCGATGAAGATCAGGATAAAGAAACTTCAGGTAAACAAGAAGAGTTCTTAGAAAAAGATATTGAAATAAGCCCTAAGCCTTCTCAACTAGAAGAAAAACCGGCTGAACAATCCAAACAATCTTTTTATAAGCGACTTAAAAGAGGACTTTCTAAAACCCGTGGTCAATTCTCTAATGGCTTAGCGAATCTCGTTTTAGGCCAAAAAGAAATTAATGATGATAGTCTTGAAGAAATTGAAACACTTCTATTGATGGCCGATGTTGGTGTTGATACAACCAGTCGCATTATTGATGATTTAACCGAACGTACCGCAAGAAAAGAACTAAAGGATGCTGAAGCGTTAGTCGCTCATTTAAAAACGCACCTTCAAAATATTTTGACACCGGTTCAAGTCCCTCTAAAAATCAATAGCCACCAGCCTTTTGTTATTTTAATGGTTGGGATCAACGGAGTCGGTAAAACTACAACGATAGGTAAAATGGCTCACCAGTTTATTGGTGAAGGCAAAAGTGTGATGTTGGCGGCGGGTGATACATTTAGAGCCGCGGCAGTAGAACAGCTTAAAGAATGGGGTGATAGAAATAATGTTCCGGTTGTTGCTCAACACACTGGGGCCGATAGTGCATCAGTCATATATGATGCGGTAGAAAAAGCAAAAGCAAAAAACATTGATGTGATTATTGCCGATACGGCTGGCAGACTACACACCAAAAGTAATTTGATGGAAGAGCTTGCTAAAATAAAGCGAGTCGTTGGGAAAATTGATGGCGACGCACCTCATGAAATCATGTTGGTTGTGGATGCCGGGACTGGCCAAAATGCTTTGGTTCAGGCGGTAGAATTTAATAAAATAGTTAAATTAAGCAGTGTGACTGTGACTAAGCTTGATGGTACTGCGAAAGGTGGTGTTGTATTTGCAATAGCTGATAAAATGAAATTACCGATTCGATATATTGGAGTAGGCGAAGCAAAGGAAGATTTACGAGAGTTCAATGCTGATGATTATATATCTGCGCTCTTTGATTAGACATTTTTTTTAAAACAAGCTGAAGTTATGAAAACAAAAATTAATTGGCATTGGAAAAAAATTGAACAAATGACAACTCAAGAGTTGGAGAAAATGTTTTCTCTGCGTCAAGAAGTGTTTATAGTTGAGCAAAATTGCCCTTATGCTGATATTGATGGAAAAGATAGCAAGGCTCATCATTTATTAGTCTGGAGAGGTGAATCTCTTATCGCCTATCTGAGGGTGTTCGAAAGCTATCATGAATATGGAGATAGGGCGTCAATGGGTAGAGTTTGCGTTGCAGGCTCAGCTAGAAAATACGGTATTGGAAAAGAGTTAGTACAAAAAGCGATCGATTTTATAACGGAAAATTTCCCCAAAAAAGAAATACAAATAGGCGCACAATTCTATCTTAAAGATTTTTATGAAAAGCTCGGGTTTGATCAGATTTCAGATATCTATGATGAAGATGGTATTGAGCACATTTTAATGCGACGTTAGTGCTTTATTGATAAAAATGAGGCTTTTTATAGGTAATATTATGTTGTCCATCTGATGATCTAGTGTTCTCAAGGTATCTCACTTTTGAGCCAATCTCGTAACTTTTTAAATCGATTCGTTTCGGCAAAGCTTGGCGAACAGACCAACCAATAGCTTGAGCGCATTCGGATCGACACACCTATAGCCTTTAGATATCCAGCTTCAATATCTTTCTCGATAAGAAGTGTACGACCTAGCCCTATACCTATCCCACTAATAGCAGCCTGAAGCATCAAGTCGGCCCGGTCAAATTGGTAGTCAGAATTAAAATCATCATTAACTGAGCTAGTTTTTGAAAAATAGTAACTCCAACTAAAATCAGTTTTATCAACTTCGCCACGACGGTCACCAAGGAATGGCGTTTTCGAGTCGTTAAAAAGTAGTAGATGATCGTCTTGAACTCTATGATGTTTTGAGCTCACTACTGGCTGAATCCAGCAATGGGTTAGGTGTGTTGAGTGTAGGGTCGGATAAGGTCCGGGCCCAAATCGAATCGCCGCATCGGATTCTTTTGCATTAAGATCGACAGTTTCTTCTTTTACATCTAAGGATATCTTTAAGTTTATCGCGCTTGCATTTTGTAAGGCCGGGATCAACCACTTCATAGCCAGTGAAGATGGTAGCGAAAGTCTGATCATGTTTGTTGATTGGCTGCGTTCTACCTTTTCTAGTGCGGAATCCCATCTTGCCATATTATCAACTGCCGCTTGACATAGGGTCTCTCCAATTTCTGTTAGTCGAAGTGTCCGTGTCGTGCGATTAAACAGAGTGTGTCCAAGTGCGTCTTCTAATGATTGGATACAAGACGATGTGATGGTTACCGAAGTTCTACAATCTCTCGGGTTAACAGAAAGTGAACTGAACCCTGACATCGGCCCCATTCAAGTGAATACTGGCAATAGCTTTATTGTGATTGGTGTAAAAGATGGGCTAACGCTCCGCAACGTAAAGCCCGATTTAGATCTTATCTCAACAATCAGTGAAAAACTTGACCTTATCGGTTACTACGTATTCACACTTGACAGCAGCGCTACGGGTAAAGATGCAACAACTCGTATGTTTGCTCCACGTTATGCCATTAAGGAAGAGTCAGCGACAGGTATGGCCGCGGGACCGCTTGCATGTGTTCTTCACGAGCATTTAAATATAGGGAAAAATATTTTTTTGATTGAGCAAGGTAGTTTCATGGAGCCCGCATCCCCTAGCTTGATCACGGTTGAGGTTCTTGTGGCAAACGGAAAAATACAAAGCCTAATGGCCGGTGGATATGGAAAGGTTTCAAAAAGCCTCAGTATCAATTATTAGAAAGTCGTAAGCTATTGTATCGAATTATATTTTACTTTTTAGCATTAACAAGGTTTAGATAAGGCTCTTATTAACCAATCCATTTTTGTCTTCTTTTGGCCGTTTGGAGTATCTTTGCCTTGTATATTAAAGTGATGCTTTTATTGTACTCATCGAAGGACTCTGATGAGTTGTACTTTTAGGATGTAGTGAGATTATTCAATAATTGCTCAGCTTTATTACAGCAACCTAGCCATGAAATCGTAAAATGTAAGTGATCAAAAAGTCTTGAGCCTTCTTCAGAGTGTCGTATTTTTTTGACATATGTTTTTCTCTTTTTTAAGTACGTGAATTAACTATAAAAGAATATAATTTTAAACTTGATACCTTAGTTACACGACAAAAATATCGTATTTTGGGATTTTAATAGCAATTTAAGTCTTGCTTGAGGTCAGCCTAATTGCCGGATTGATGAAATTTGGTTACTATCAATGAAACTGGGATATACGGTCATAAAGTCCGTTCTACCACACTGTTAACCTTCTGAATATTCAATCAACGTGGAGTTTATATCGTGAACAATTTACAAAAAATAGGAGGAGTTTCAGCTCTTTTGGAATCCATTATTTATGTGTCAGCCTTCTTGTTTTTTGGTGCGTTCTGGAATTTTCCTGTTGATGCTGATTCTGTAAAACAATTTGCTTTTCTAGCAGAAAATAAGGTTACCTTGTCCATCGTAAATCTCATTATGTACGTATTATTTGGAATTATTTTGGCAGTCTTAGTAATAGCGCTTCATGAACGATTGAAGGGGAATACCCCAATCCTTTCACAAATCGCTTCCATTTTTGGGATCATTTGGGTGGGTTTAGTCATTGCTAGTGGAATGATTGCAAATATAGGTTTAGCTTCGGTGTTGGAGCTATCAGCTAAAGATCCAGAACAAGCTATGACAGTCTGGCGGGCTATCTACTCTGTAGTCGAAGGCTTAGGTGGTGGCAACGAAGTTGTTGGAGGAATATGGGTCCTATTGTTAAGTTCTGCCGCTTTAAAAGGTAATGAGCTTTCTAAAATACTTAACTACTTTGGGGTTTTTATTGGCATTATTGGTATTCTTACTATTTATCCTGCTGAAGTGCTCACAGAAATTTTCGGTATAAGCCAAATTGTATGGTTTTGCTGGTTGGGGGTAAGCATGCTCACGAGCAATAAAAGCTAACAAGTGACTATGGTATAAATTGCTAATTATCCTGTGAGAAGTGTTTTCTGACTGGCAGTAAATATAGACGAATTTAAACAATGGTCAAGGTCCGCAATTGGCTGTGAGAAGAAATCTGACTAAATTTTTTAGATAAATAGTATTACCCCGTTTAAAAAATCACTTTCTATCATAAGTAATGACGATATAGTGCTTCTCTGGAATTGTAGAGCACTTAAATAAAAAGAAAAACATGAAAGCATTGTCCTATTTAAAAACGCTGCAAACCGTTATGTTGTTGATGGTTGGAATCAGCCAGCCTCTTTTTGCGCAGGATTTGTTACCTCAAAAAACTCAAAATCGAATTAAAGATTACTTAGCATTTACTGAAGAGCGATACGGCATCATCGGGCAATCTGTAGCAGTGCTCAAGAATGGAAAGATTATTTATTCTGGAGCGTCCGGACTTGCAAGCCTTGAGTTAAACGTTAAAACTTCAGACAAAACAGTTTACATGCTGTTCTCTGTTTCCAAGTTGTTTGTTAATGTATCCATAATGCAGTTGGTAGAGTCAGAAAAAATTGAGCTCGATCAAAGTATCAGTCATTATATCACTGGACTTCCAGAAAGCTGGAGGACAATTACCATTCGACAAGCGATGAACCATGTTACGGGTTTACCAGAGTACTACGGCAGACCTAATGTTACTGCGTTACCTGAATACTACCAGTTACCTACTTATCCTACGCCTAAAACAGCGGAAGCGGCGCTTCAATCGGTAGTGGATAAAGCGTTTGAATTCGAGACTGGCAGTACTAATAGTTACAATCAAACCAATTATCTTTTATTAAAAATGGTTATTGAAAAAGTGACAGGTAAAGACTACTTGTCAGTTTCGACATCGCGAATGATAGATAAACTAAACTTGAAAAATACGCAATTCGGTGGTGAATACGACATTATCCCGGGCCGAGCAAGAACTTATCAATCAACTCCACGTGGAGCAAGGTTACTTGGACCTATAGACCAACCAAATTATTTTATCGCGAGTTCTGGTCTTAATAGCAACGTGTTAGATATGGCAAAATGGTTAAGTGCTTTGCTAAATGGACAGCTTCTTTCGAAAAAGATGATGCAACAGATGTGGGAGCCGCAGTCACTCAATAACGGAGCAGTCAGTCGTTTCGCTAATGGATGGGAATACTCAAGCCGCGACGGTGTAATAGCCGTTGGGCATGGAGGGGGTGGCAGAGTGGATGTTCGTCATTTTTACAGTGAAAAGGATGATGAAACTTTGTCTGTTACCTATTTTGCAAATGGTGGTGAGAAAAATTATCAACCTAGAAATATATCCCAAGACATTGCCGATATTGTTGTTGGCGGGCCAAAAATTAAACTGCTTAGTCTTAAACAAAAAATATATCAACAAGTCGCTAAAGCAAATTGGAAGGGGGCATTGAAGCACTATCAAAAATTTGTCAGTGATAAAGATACCAAAGACCTTTCAACAGAAACAACTGTTAATCTACTCGGCTATGATGTTCTCTCCCGCTTTGGTGCCAGTAAAGCTAAAGTTATTTTTGAGCTTAATGTCGAGCGTTATCCGAACTCGGCTAATTGTTATGATAGTCTCGCTGAGACCTATTTGATTTTAGGTGACAAAAAAGAGGCTAAAGTTCAATATAGTAAAGCGTACAAATTGAACCCGACTGAACGGGTTAAAGACATTATTAGTAATTTAGATAGGTAATGGTGCGAAAAAAAACTCTCAGGATCAAAGCTAATTGATACACATGTTAATGTCCGCAATATTGGGGTAAAACCAAATGATCCGTATCGATCAAAAAGATGGTTATACAGGCGAGTATGAAGTGACTGTTGATGTTGGTGTATCTATTAAGCGTGTACTCTCTCCTAATGGAGTGAGCACACAAAAATAATAATTAATGGGATCAGATTCGATTGAAACCTGTTAGTTGGTTAATGGCCGAAAGCAGTCCAAAAAATAGCTATTGATTGTCTTTGTCGGTTAGCTGCAAAACACCGGGTCTTGAATAATGGCCTGCGGAATCAAAGGTTTGGCGCTTTTTCCTACCTTGTTGATGATCAAGTTCTGCAACATAACAACAAGGGGAAGTGCCTCTTTATCAATCAATAAAATAAAGCGAGAGATAACAGAAGGGCATTGGCAAAAAGAGTTAAAATGGATTGAAAAAAATTTAATGCTGTAAAACGGGATTGACCCCCATATTTTCGACCCCCACATTTTCCCTGAGTTATATAAATTAGCATATGGTATTGGACGAGATTCAAAGTGATCTAGCATTTAAACCAATTCCAAAGTAAGGTGTAAGAGCGTTATTATTAAAATTGTAAAGTTCACTAATGAAACAATCTATTGTACACATCGCAATTGTCGTTAAAGATTATGATGAAGCGATTGATTTTTATGTTAACAAATTGAAGTTTGAACTTATTGAAGATACCTATCAACCTGAGCAAGATAAACGTTGGGTAGTTGTTTCTCCTCCAGGTTCAAAAGGAGTGACTTTACTCTTGGCACGGGCATCTAAATCTGAGCAAAATAGTTTTGTAGGTAATCAAACAGGTGGAAGAGTGTTTCTTTTTTTAAATACTGATGATTTTTGGCGAGACTATAACCGAATGCTGTCTGAACATATTAAGTTTGTAAGAGAACCTAAAGAGCAAGATTATGGCATTGTTGCAGTATTTGAGGATCTGTACGGCAACCTATGGGATTTACTGCAATTAAAAGAAGATCACCCAATATCGACCAGAGCCATATAATAAACACAAAAATATATTTATGTTTTGAGAGAGTTAACTTTAATACTGTAAATTTACTTAGCGGTATTTCTGCCTTCGACAGTTGCCATTAGCGCCTTTTTACGATCCAAGTTATCCTGTGTCCATGTCTTTTCATAATCGTAAAACTCATTCACAACTAGGTTATTTGCGGGTAAATTTACCCATGGTTGTTTAGTCGATGTAAATATATGAACATCTGGTGGTAGTTGATCTGGATCATCAAGCGTTCCAACACGTATGAAACGAATAAGCTCTTTTATGCCTCCCATAAAATAATTACTCCACACCGCTATTTTGCATTTTGGACAGCGAGCGATTATTTGCCCTTTACCACTGGGCGATGGGATCGACTCTTCAGATACATCACCTTTGATAAGCTCTACATCTACCGCATCAAAAAGTGCATTTAAAGCGAATGACGCACCTGTCTGCCGTTGACACCAACGACAATGGCAACAATGAACTATAAGTGGTTTTGAGTTTATCCGATAACGGACATGGCCGCAGGAGCAACCCCCATCTATAACTTGAGTTAGTGAAGTCATTATTTATTGGCGGCCTCTTGTATTAGAAGGTAATGGTGCATTGGATTAATGTCATTAAACAACTAACGACTGATGTTATTATCCCATTTCGGCCATAACCTTGCCAACGTTTGCTAAAACTTCATTGTGTTCTTTTGTGGGACTAAAATCGATAAACTTCAAGTCCTTGTCAACAATTGCAGTATGGCCAGATGGAGCATAAAAAAGATCCCCTTCCTCATACACTTCTTCGCTTCCATCATCATAAACAAACCGAAACGCCCCTTCAAAGATATAGCCCCAGTGTGGACAATGACAACTATCGTTCGGTAACCCTTTTAATAAGGGAGTGAAATCCGTACCCTTTGGAAGCTCATGATAAATAACATCCATATCCCCAAACCCCTCCATTTTACGCATTGTCGTTCCTGGACTTTCCATTATTACCGGAATATCTTCTTTTTTGATTTTCAAGTCGTTCTCCTTGTTCTATGATGTTGATTTTTGAAAGCAACATTTCACATACAGGTTACAACAATTAGTTTTTGCTAACAATTATCAAAAAAATGAATGATAATGTGCAAATTTGCACAGAGCGAGGTTGTTACGATGAACTGGGATGATTTAAAAATAATATTAGCCATTTCACGATGTGGCACTATGAGTGGTGCAGCAAATCAATTAAATGTACAACACTCTACGGTATCTAGGCGTATCAAGGCTTTTGAAAAACAACTAGGTACCAATTTAATCAGGCGCAGTAAAGGCTCCTACGAACTGACCAAAGCAGGAAGTAAAGTTAGAGATGCGGCTCGCAATATTGAAAAGGAAATCCTTAGTGTCGATGGCGCGTTATTAAGAAAAAACGATCCTTTGATAGGCAAGCTGCGCATAACAACCATTAGCAGTTTAGCTTCAACCATATTAATGCCTATGTTTAGTGCTTTTAGTAAAGCTTATCCACAGATCGATTTACATATCATGGTGTCAAACAGCACCGCTAGTCTTGCCAATAGGGAGGCAGATGTTGCCATCCGATTAAGTCATTCGCCACCTGAGTCATTAATAGGTAAACATGCCGTTACTGTTTCTTCTACTGTGTATGGTAGTTCTGACTATCTAACAAAACACAATAAAAATGATTTAAAGTGGCTGGGTGCAACTTGTTGTGATTATCACAAGACTTGGACCAAAGAATCTTGTGATATTAGAACACATCAGTTTAACATTGATGATGCGCTACTAACATCTGCAGCTCTTCGCGAAGGACTGGGAGTCTCTTATCTTCCTTGTTGTATAGGCGATACCGATCCAACACTAGTACGATATTGTGAGCCCGATCCACGGTTTGATTTAGGCCTATGGATTCTTATACACACTGAATCAAAACACAACGCACGTATATTGGTTTTTCGCGATTACATGATAAGTGCAATAGAAAAACAGCAAAATACTTTTACAGGTAAGATGAAAGAGTAATAGTAACTCCAAATGTGGCCTACCTAAAAACGAAAGTATCGCTTCGAATAGTGCCAATTAGACTTGAGTTAAATTAGTCGCTAATCCTGCATGCTATTAAATAATAGTAAGAAAGTTACCATCTCATTCACGAATGATGGCACTGCTTGTCTAGTTAGGCTAGACCATTACAGTCGTTATTGATATACATAGTCAGTAAATAAGAGGGACTCAATGATGTTTTTCCCTACTTCGGCTTCTAACACTGCTGCAACACTTTCTTGAGCTTTTTGCCTCAGACCTTCTCGTTCAGAAAAATCTTGAATGGTCTTTTTATCCTGGCGATTGAAAAAATCAATTAAATTATCTTGAATAAGGGGGGAATGTAACTCTACAAGCTCAAGGTTTTCCTGACCTTTCACTGCAAGGTTTATTTGTACGACTACATAGCCTATTTTCCTTCCGGTGCTCTGATAAAAAGTTAGGACTTTAGGGTCAATATCAAAATACATTAGAGGAATAACTTCTTGCTCCTCACTTTCCTCCTCCTCTACTACTACTTCTTCAGCATAGGTTGAAGGAGACATGATAAATACTAATAAGCTAATAACTAGTATAAGAAAAGTTTTTTTGGTTGAATAAAGCCGTTTCCAGTAGTTCATTAGATCGTTTTGTTCTATTTTTAATAGTTTTAATGCGGTTTTAATATCACTATCCATTTCATCGTCTATGAGGTGAAGTGTTTTATGTTTTAAGTGTAGACATAATTTTATAAATAAGTAAAAAAAATCTAAAGGATTTCTTATACAGTTCGATAACAATATTACGTGAGTGGTAGTTTGTGTCTCTAAAGACTTAAAACGCTAGTTTGGAACGCAACACTTGAAGTAGCAGTCTATTTAGAAATTGAAGGTTTAAATTCAATATTAGCTAGCTAAGCATTAAGCCATAGAGCGTTACAATTCAAGAGGTATCTAATGAAAAATAATTTGATTATAAAGTCAGGTCTTGCCGCGAGTTTACTAAGTTTTGTTTTAATTTTACCTAATCAAGCTAAGGCTGACAGCATGCAACGCTTAGCGGAAAACCTATGTGAATATGCCAAAACTGATAATAGAGGAAGTATGCGCAAAAAGTTAAAAGGTGCGAGCATAAAATTAAAGTCAATTTACTCAGGATTAATTTGTGGTAGAGGTGGTTCGTTGATGCGAGTAGCGGTTGAAAATGATGCAATTAATGCGGCCAAGTTTATAGCTTCAAAAGCCGGTAGAAAAAGCCTAGCGAAGGTTGAAAAAGATGGAAAAACAGCTCTTCAGTTTACAGAAGGGTTAGTCGCAGCAGGAGATTCTAGCAAACAAGCTTTTGTGGCGCTGATTCAAGATAAAATGTAGAGTGTTCCTAATTTAGGCACTCAAACAATTTACAAAATGGGCTAGTCGATGATACGTAATTAATGGCTTTGTCTCTTGGCCTTTTTACTTGAGTACTGCTGTCTTAGAACCAGTAAAAGTAAACCTGCAATCAGCTAATGGCATTTTATTTTGTTTTATTTGATTTTTTATAATCTAAGTGTTATTTTTTATTCCCATTCATCTTCGAGCTCATTTTCCAAATGATGCATGTGTCTATCTAGTTTATTTAGAAGATGATGTAGTTGTTCTTTTTCCTCGGCTGAAAAACATGATTCAATTTGTTCGCCGGTTTCAATTCTTTTGGGCGTGATGCGGTCATGAAAGTCTGCGCCAGCTTGTGTAAGGTAGATTAAAACTTTTCGCCGATCTCTTTTTGAGTTTTTTGTAGCAACAAATTGTAATTTTTTTAGAACTTTTACTGCTCTGGTTACTGTTGCCGCATCGGTTCGCAATGCTTCCGCCACATGACGATTAGTTAATCCACCGTAACTACCTAAAACAGAAATAACGCGCCATTCTCGCTCACCAATTTCAATCCCTGTTTTTAAAAGTAAATCAGACAATTTATGCCCCGCTTGAGACATTTGAGCGGCTAATTTATACATTCTGTAGGGTAAAAAGGATTGTAGATCTAAAGTGAAATTAACCTTACCTATTTCTTCAATTAGCTTGTTGTCCACATTTTCCTTATTCACAATTATTTTCCTAAAAGCTAATTAATTTCATTTAAGTATCACTTAAATTTTAATATCATTTCCGCAGCATCACAATGGCAGCCAGATCCACATACAATGCAGTCATAGCCATTTTGTCCATCTTCAAACCACCTATTTGGGTGCTTACTAACAAGCTCGCCGCCGCAACTAATAAAATAGCGGTAAGCGAGATTGCCAGGGCTTTGCATCCAAGTGTGGCATACGCCAGCTACTGCGCCCATCTGTTTTGTTACTTCGATTGAGGCTTCTAGTAAATGTCGTCCAACCTTCTGTCCTCGGTAGTTTTCATCAACTGTATTGCATTTAAAGTAACATACTTTTTCTTTATCTATTGCCCATAAATTAGGGCTACACCATTGATCAACATCCCATTTTTTCGGCGCAAAAGTCAGTCTAAAACCAACTAGCTTTTCATTATCATAAATAACAAAGCTGCAATTTAAATTATCTTGAATGCTTTTATCCAAAATTTTTTGAATCGCATCTAGATCTAAATAACCGTCGCCGTGAACAGTGTTACCTAATGCAATCACATCTTCAAAGTGTGATGGCTCTAAGTTTTTGAGTTGCAAATTTTTTTTGTTTGTTTGATTCATTACTAACCTTGTTCTGATAATATCTGTCTATTCAATATATGATGTATCCGCTATTCTGTCTATCCGTTTGGGAAAATATTTATGTACGACCCGTTAAAACATCATTCTCCTGGAATTGGGGAAAATTATCCTAATAGTTATTGGTTCAATCACTCTGGTTTGACTCCAAACCGACCTCATAAACTACAAAAAGATATTAATGTTGATGTAGCGATCATCGGTGCGGGCTATACCGGGCTTTCTTGTGCTTACCATTTAGCGACAGAGCACAAGATTAAAGCACATATACTAGAGGCGAATCAAACTGCATGGGGTTGTAGTGGAAGAAATGCAGGTTTTATTCTAAAATCAACGGGTAGAAAACCTTATTCGCGAATGGTAAATCAATGGGGTGAGTCGGTTGCTAAAGGTATATATAATGAAGCGTGCGAAGGTGTTGAAACAGTTAATCATCTAATTAATAAAGGGATAGATTGTGATCCCCAAGCAAAAGGGTATATTAGGGTTGCTCATAAGTCCAGTATGGTTAAACCGTTACAAGAGCAAGCAAAGTTGCTTAAACAGTTATTTTCCTATGATGCGGAATTTATTAGTCAGAATGAATTAAAAACAAGCTATTTTGATAGTCAACATGCCTATGGAGCCATTCGTTTTAGTGATGGATACGGTATCAATCCGCTAAAATTGGCGTTGGGTTATCAGGATTTAGCCGTTCAGGCGGGTACTAAAATTTTTACGGCGAGTCCCGTAGAGCAGGTGATCTCTCTTGACCAAGCTAACTCAGATAAAAACAGCTATAAACTGATCACGCCAGAGGGTATTGTTACAGCCAAAAAAGTGGTGATTGCAACTAATGGTTACACGCCCAATGAATTTCACTCTTCAATTAATAGCCGCATGTTGCCCGTTCTTTCACAAATAATCGTTACTCGACCACTGACTAATACAGAGATGAGTCAATGCAATTTTATAACTAGTAATGTGGTAATGGATACTAGAGCTTTAAAATATTACTTTCGCAAACTGCCAGATAACCGGCTACTTTTTGGTGGTCGCGGTGCAATTAATGGAAAGGATGCTGAAGATCCCTACTATGCTAATCGTTTATTAACAGTGTTAAAAAGTAGCTTCCCCGCTTTATCTGAAACTAAAATTGATTACTCTTGGAGTGGCTGGATTTGCATGGCTCTTGATGATTTGCCTCATATCGTAAAGGGTGATAAGAATGGCAATCTTTTTTACAGTGCGGGATATTGTGGAAATGGTGTCTCATTTTCAGTTCAAGCAGGAAAGCGTTTGGCACAACAAATTGCAGGGCAAGCGGTGCCTAATTTGCCACTTTATAATCAACATTTACCTAAATTTCCACTTCCTGCATTTCGCAGAATAGGGCAGTGGGGTTATTTTCAATATGGAAAAATTAAAGATCGCTGGCTTTAGATTGCTTATTTTCAATAAAAGGCCGGGCTTGACCAGAAAAATAGGCTTTTAAAACGGGTGAAAGCGCTTTCGCTGTAATTTCTTTCCAATAATTGCCACCTAAAGTGTAGTTAGTCACTTTAAGGTTATTGGGATCATCGTTAAGCTCCCAAAAGATGGGGATTGGTGTTTTTTTAATGCTTAATTCAGCAAAGTCCTTTTCCCACTCATCTCGGTCAAGGCGAATGATGTAGACTCCCTGATAAGCACTTTTCATTAAGGGATCTTCTGTCTTTGTTCTTAAACGTTTACATGGACTACACCATTCAGCGGTTATTTGAATAAAGATTTTTTGGTTTTTGTTTGATGCTAACTGGTAATGAGTTTGTATGACTTGTTTTAAAGGGATGTCGTCCCATTCGACTTCGACAATAGTAAAACCATCATAGTTTTGGTTAGTGTAATTTGACTTTGTTGTAGGATGAGTGTCGCAACTTAGTAACAAAGCTATTAATAAGGAAAGAAAAACAGTTCGAAAAAATAAATGGTTAAACAGACCATACTCCAGTGTTAATTTGGCAATCAATTGAATCTAAAAGCATATGAATTATTAAGCCTACACCAAAAAGTCGTATTTTTTTAGGAATACAGAGGGAAAAATAGAACAATATCGGTAGTAAAGTATGTAGTGGATGAAAACCAATACTGCATCGATCTATTTGATAGATTGGTGTTGCCAACAAATGATCTAGATCAATAAGTATAGTTAACATCATTAATGCCCAGATAACAATAAATTTTGGAGTCTTGATTTTAGTGAATACTGCGAAATCGACCGAAAAATGGTGAATGAAAACTCTAGCAATTAAAAGAGGGATGATAAAATGGAGTAATAAATGGTACATAAAATCTACTTATATAATGTTTTAATAAATGGAGTTTAAAGAATTTTTTTATTCAGCATGATGTAATATATGAGGTGAAAATCAGTCATTTATGCAAGCTAGCGCATAGTTTGAACAAAAACTGCTATCGTATGTAATTAATTTACGCTGATTAAGCTTGCTAATCTTCGAGATACTACTAAACTTTATAGATTGAGGTTTTTGCATCTAAGTAATGTGCTGATATCTCAGGTTACCATATTTGAGACTAAGATTAACAAAATTTAACTAACAAGATTGTTAACGATTTGTAATAATATCTTATAACAGTAGTCTATATTGCCATCGTCACATTTGTTAGGTTTTTAAGCTGTTACTTACCTTGTGGTGTTTAACCAAACTAATTCGAATGAATAGGTACCTAAATGGCACTAATTAAAGAACCCATCGTCCTACCGCACAATATATTAAAAGATCCTACATTAGAGTGGTTTGTTGCACAGTGCCATAAGCGACGCTACGCTGCGAAAACAACCATAATATGTGCTGGAGACAAGCCAGAAACTCTTTATTTTATTATTAAAGGTTCCGTTACTGTTTTGATTGAAGATGATGATGGCAAAGAGTTAGTACTTGCCTACCTGAATTCAGGCGATTTTTTTGGTGAAATGGGCCTTTTCGATGGAGAAAATAACCGAAGTGCATGGGTAAGAGCAAAAGTCGAAGCTGATTTAGCCGAAATTAGCTACGCAAGATTTCAATCTCTAACTAAAGAACGACCTGAAATCATATTTAAACTTGCTGAGCAAATGTCACTTAGATTAAGAAAGACTAGCAGGAAAGTTGGTGATTTGGCATTTATGGATGTTACTGGGCGAGTTGCTAGAGCATTGCTTGATCTTGCCAAAGAGCCAGACGCAATCACTCACCCTGACGGCATGCAGATAAAAGTAACTAGACAAGAGCTTGGTCGAATTGTGGGTTGCTCACGTGAAATGGTCGGTCGAGTTCTGAAAGTGCTAGAAGAGCAAGACCATATTAATGTAAAAGGCAAAACTATGGTGATCTTTGGTACTCGTTAAAAATCGTTTTTCAATAAAGAAAACAAATCAATATTAAGTCAATGTATGATAAATTAGGCGGCTAATTATTTACGAGAATTATGATGCCTATTTACGCCTTAGAAGATTTTATCCCAATTGTTAAAAGCAGTGCATATATTCACCCAAGTGCAGAAATTATTGGTGATGTCATTATCGAAGACCACTGTTTCATTGGTCCAGGTGCTGTTTTACGAGGTGACTTTGGACGTATTTACGTCGGTCATCACAGCAATATTCAAGACACATGCGTATTGCATAGTTTCCCAGACAAAGATTGTCATTTAGAGCCCTATAGTCATATTGGGCATGGAGCGATACTACATGGTTGCCTGATCGGCGAACATACTTTAGTTGGAATGAATTCGGTGGTGATGGACGATGCTAAAATAGGAGCAGAGTCTTTTGTTGCAGCAGGCTCTTTTGTTAGATCTGGTTTTAAATGTGCAAGTCGCTCTATGGTGATGGGAGTGCCGGCTAAAGTGGTACGTCAGGTTAGCGATAAAGAGCTTGGATGGAAGAAGGCAGGTACTCAGGAATATGTCGACTTAGGTAAAAGATTTAAAGATACTTTGCGTGAAGTGACACCATTAAGCGAAGAACAAAATAACCGGCCTAGGTTTCAAGATGCAAGTCATAAACCTAAAAATTAAACCGTGCAATATCGGCGTTTTTTAACACGGACAATATCTTTTGTGCTAATTTCTTATTTAGTCGCATTGATTTATATTTATTACTCTGGGTTTTGGATAAATTTTGGTCGAGGTCTACTGACTTTTAACCCAAAAATATTTTTGATTGAATTACCGTTGTTTGTATTAATTTCTCTTGAGTTTTTTTCCTAGCTTAGATAATCACTGGCATCGCATTTTATTACCACTTGTGCTGGTAATTATTTTTTATTTACTTTTTGATGCCTTTTATAATTTTTTGGACGAATTGCAACACCATCTGATTTTCAAAATGTTTTAGGGTTTTTTGTTTTTTATTGACACTTGCTGTTAGTCTAATTTCGATCTATTTATTAATACCACTTTCAGTTTATTTATCCATTAAACTAAATAATAATTATATATTTTCTCAATTGATAAGGTTTCTTTTATCACGTTTAGGGCTTAGTGTTTTGTTTGTTTTAATTGCATTAAACCCAATCGCAAATGAATTTCATGAACGGCTTTTTAATTACACGGTTTGGGCTCAGGAAGATACGATTAGAGACAATGATGATTCAAAATCTCTATTTTTTATGCTCTTCAAGAGAAAAACAATATACTTCGCTTAAAAACATACACCAGCAATGAAAATAGTGAAGTCGATACTAAACAATGGCTATATCCTGACAAAGTGCGTCATCATAAAAATGTTCATATCATTGTTATGGAAAGTTTTATAGATCCCCGTCTAATTAACAACTTGAGCTTACTAAGTACATTCATATCTAGATAGTTAATAAAATATTTGAATAAACAAGAATGTTTTTCTAACGTGACCACGTCTATTTATGCTTGTGGAACTGCTCAGTCAGAGTTTGAGTTATTAACAGGGATAAAGGCATTAAGTAAAGTTAATCAAATTGAATTTGATGTTATGCAAGCAAATAAAATAAATTTTTTTGTTAAATCGTTATCTTTAAATAATTATTTTACAAATGCCATAATCGATCCAAGCAGAGACTTTTTCAATTCTAAGAGGGCATATTAAAGTTTAGGTTTTGATAACGTTAATTATTTACAAGATAAAAAGGAGCAGTAAAATAACGACTTTTTAAATGATAAATTAGAAAATAATGTTCTTTATGATGGAGACTTATTTGATTTAAATATTCGTTTTTTAGAGAGATATTCTAAAAATAACAATAGCCCAATATTTAACTATGTATTGGAAATGTATTGACATTTGCCATTTGAGAGAAATACCAAACTGCGGCCTAATGTCATTAACACTAACCATTCTGACGATAGACATAATCGAATTACGAATCAGTTTTATTATCGTACTGAAACGTTAGCGAATTACCTTAAAAAATTGATTGAAATTGATCCAAATAGTATTGTTTTTGTCACTTCCGATCATTTGCCATCAGTGTTGTCAGAAGATGCTCACTATCAATTAAATAATAAAATGAATATAGCCCTACTCATAGATAGCGGAAAAACAGTTGATGTCAGTGGAAAAAATCATTTCAAATACCCTGGCTACTATGGGATATGTTAACCTTAAATTCTGAACTTATTCCATTATCACGCAATATTAGTTCGCTTAAATGGGGGAGCTTTATTTTAAAGCCTTGTCCGAATCACTGAAAAATAGATTGTACCGGTATAAATCACGAGCTAGTTATTAAAAACATTAAATAAACCTCATACCTTCGTAACATTGTGTATTTTTTGGACTAGCAATGCCATAATCGCGCTGAAAATTCGACTGACTCATTCTTCAATCGATTACCGTTGCAAAGTATTATTTGGGTTATTATCAAGAGCCACGATAAGTATGAAATTTATTGTTACCCCGATTGTACGTTGTGCATTATTGCTGCTTACTTTATATGCAATGACATACTCAGTGTTCCATTTATCAATGGTGAAAGAATTTGTAGCCATTTCTGAATTAATTGAAATTAAAACAACTATTTTATTATTTTTGACCCTAAACTCAGGTTTCATTTGAACTTAATAATGCTTGCGACTGTTTCATGGCTCTTGTTTTATGCCGTTGACTTAGTGGAGTTTCAAGCTCTTTGCCGTAGTGGTATTCGCTTTGCAAAAAAAGAAAATTTAAAGTGGCAAACTTGGGCGAGAGTTGGAATCATCAGTAGAAGCGTCGCTCGGAATGTTGATCACTCTAGATCCGTTATTATTGAAGGTGAGGCTCGATAGCCTTCAAAAATGATTGTGCGATTATTGTGTGTCCTAATTTATTAATATGAATCTTGTCAGCACTAAAGGATTCGACCGATCTAAAATCCAAAAAATAATCAAATTCTTTTTGTAAATTGATAAACTGACACTTATAATCTGTTGCTAATTTTTCGACAATATTGGCATATTCAATCATTTTAACTTTCATAGAGTTTTTTGCGTTATTTTCTAAATAATAAGGAGACATTAGCACTAAATTTTTGATGTCAATTTTGCTTTCTTCAATAATTACTCGATAAACCTTTTCAAAATCTTGGATATTAACTAGGTTTTGGTCATTCGGTCTATCAAAATGACGCCATACATCGTTAATGCCAATTAAGATTATTAACCAATCAGGGTTTAAATCTAGAACATCCCGTTGCCATCGACTTTTTAAGTCTGTAATTCTATGACCATTACAGCCTAAATTTAATAAGGTTAAGTCGAGTTGTGGATTGCCGGAAATTAATAAATTATTGATAATAGAAACAAACCCGCTACCCAATCCTGTGGAGTCTTCGAGACCTGTATTTGTCTTAATCGTTTTTCCAATAGGTCTACTTCTACTGGTATCGGTGATAGAATCACCGATAAATAACAATTTATTACCACTTTCTAACCTTGAAATTAAGATAATAGAGCCCGTATTAAAATGATAAGCCTAAATTAGGCTTGTATGAGATGTATTTCAATATTATAGTCCGAATTAATAATCAAAAAGTAGTACTTTAGATAAACGAGAAAATTATAGTATGCCAATTTACGAATATAGATGCACTGAGTGCGATCATAGAGTAGAAAAACTACAAAGAATGGCTGACGATCCGCTTAAAGATTGCCCTGAATGTAATAGACCGGCATTAAAGAGGCTAGTTTCTGCGGCGGCTTTTAAGTTAAAAGGTTCTGGCTGGTATGAAACTGATTTTAAGGGTAAAGACAAAGCTTCTTCAGAACATACAAAGGCGTCTGACTCGTCAGGTAAGGATTCAAAATCGGAGAAAGTGAATTCAAAAGCAACTAAGAAAGACGGCGATAAAAGCAGTACTAAAAGTCCGACGCTTTCAACTAAAACCAGTCAAAAATAACCTCAGAAATGAGTTTAAGAAAAACCTTATTTTGTTCGACCTTAGTAATCTTGCTTTCAGCTTGTGCAACTTACAAACCCAGTAAAACCGATGATATTTGCCATATTTTTTCAGGAGAGATTGAGTGGTATGAAGCTGCTCGCGAATCCCAACATGACTGGGGAACGCCAATATACGTATTAATGGCGATCATGCATCAAGAGTCTCGTTTTGTTGCAGATGCCCAGCCAGATAGAGATTGGTTATTAGGCTTTATTCCATTGCCGAGAAAATCATCAGCTTATGGATACGCACAAGCGCAAGATCCAGCGTGGAATGATTATATGAAACAAACGGACTCATGGGGAGCGGATAGAGATGATTTTGAAGACGCCATTGATTTTATAGGTTGGTACACCGATGGCTCACAAAAGCGCTTAAATTTATCTAAATGGGACACTTTCGCGCAATATTTAGCTTATCACGAAGGTCGAGGTGGCTATGCAAGAAAAACCTATAATAAAAAGCCTTGGCTGATTGGTGTAGCAAAGAAAGTCAGTAGAAGGGCTGTTACCTACAACAAGCAACTTAAAAATTGTCAAAGCCGACTAGATAATGATGTTGATAGCTGGTTTTAAGTCTTATATAAAAGTAGTGATAAATGGACTATTATAAATTGGGTTTACAAAGTTACTTTAAATTACTAGAATAACCTCATGCTTATTGCTTACTCTTTAAATTCCTCATTAAATATTTTTGCAAGCCATTGTGGCTGCAAATTCATCCTCAACAAAGTCTGACACTTAACCTAATCTAGCTTAACGTATCCTATCGGGTACAATTTTCTATACAAAGTTACCTTCTATGGTAATCTATTATTGTTATAAGTAAGATACTTCAATTAATAGGATAAGAATAATAATGTCAAATGACAACTTAGTAAAAGTAAAACAAGCTCCAGCTCCTGTTGGCGCTTATCCTCATGCACGTAAAGTTGGCGATCTTCTTTTCCTCTCTGGTGTAGGCCCTAGAAAAGCGGGAACTACAAAAATACCGGGTGTAACGCTTGATGTTGATGGGAACATTAGTTCTTACGATATCGAAACCCAATGCCGAAGTGTTTTTGATAATATAAAAATTATTTTAGAAGCGTCTGGATCAAGTTGGATGAGTTTAGTGGATGTCACTGTATATTTAACCAATATGAAAGATGATTTCAAAATATATAATAAAATATATGCAGAATATTTTGCGGATAACCAACCTTGTAGAACTACGCTAGAGATTAATTGTTTACCAACGCCAATCGCTATCGAACTAAAGTGTATAGCAACATTAGAATAAAAAAGACGGAATATTCGCCGTGGTGAAAAATATTAGGAATTTATTATGAGCGCTCCAATGCAAATTATCAATTTTCAAAAGTGGATTGAAGATAACAAAGAGAAATTAAAACCACCAATTTGTAATAAGGAAGTTTATCGAGAAGGTGACATGATTATTATGGTAGTTGGTGGGCCTAATGGACGAAAGGATTTTCATTATAATGAAGGGCCTGAATTTTTCTACCAACTAGAAGGAACTTTACTTTTAAAAACACAGCAAAATAATAAAGTGGTTGAATATGAATTAAATGCGGGTGATATTTTTCTTCTTCCACCAAAAGTACCTCATTCACCAATAAGGTTTAAAAACTCAATTGGGTTGGTGATTGAGCAAGTTAGACGACCTGAAGAAACCGATGCACTAATGTGGTTTTGTGAAAAATGTAATCATAAACTTTATGAAGAACGTTTTCCATTAACTGATATTGAGAATGATTTTGGTGCTGTTTTTGGTCGGTTTTTGGGTAGCGAAGAACATAGAAGCTGTAACGAGTGTGGTGATATTATGCCACATAATAAATTCGAATTTGACTAGGGTTAATCCTCAATGTTAACGATTGATATACATACTCATATATTGCCAAAAAACTGGCCAAACTTAAAAGAGAAGTATGGCTACGGTGGTTGGATACATTTAGATCATCATAAATGTGGTTGTGCAAGAATGATGAAAGAAGACCATTTTTTTCGCGAAATTGACGAAAACTGTTGGGATGCTCATGCTCGAATAAAAGAATGTGACCAACATAAAGTAGATGTTCAGGTTTTATCAACCGTACCCGTGATGTTTAGTTATTGGGCAAAGGCGAACGATGCTTTAGATATTTCTAAATTATTAAATGACCATATTGGTGGAATTTGTGAACAGCACCCAAGCCGTTTTGCTGGACTTGGAACTATTCCTTTGCAATCACCGGATATGGCAATTAAAGAGCTTGAACGATGTGTTAATGATCTAGGCTTACAAGGTGTTCAAATTGGTTCTCATGTGAATGACTGGAATCTAAACGCACCTGAATTATTTGCAGTTTTTGAAGCGGCACAGGATTTAAATGCCTCTATTTTTGTGCATCCATGGGACATGATGGGCACCGATAAAATGAAAGATTATTGGCTGCCTTGGTTAGTTGGGATGCCTGCGGAAACGTCACTCGCAATGTGCTCTATGATTTTTGGAGGAGTGTTTGAAAAATTACCCAACCTGAAAGTTGCATTTGCCCACGGTGGAGGATCTTTTCCATCGACAATCGGTCGTATTGAGCATGGCTTCGATTGTCGCCCGGACTTAGTGGCTAAAGACAATCCATTTAATCCGCGAAAATATCTAAAACAAATTTATCTTGATACTTTAGTGCATGATGCGCCAATGCTTGATTACTTAGTTGATTTAATGGGTGCAGACCGTTTGGCGCTTGGCTCAGATTATCCATTTCCATTAGGTGAGTTAGAACCAGGAAAATTAATAAAAGAGCATATAAAAGATGATGCAATCCGTAATCAATTATTAAATGGTACAGCTTTAGAATGGTTGAGTTTAGACCGTGAACGGTTTGTGGTGTAGCCAATGGAAATAAAATTTACCATTAACCAAAACGATTACCGCATCAATATTTCTCAAGAGAAAAGTATTGCCATTACTCTATTGCCAAACGATAAACAACCGAATCATTTTGGCGCGCCAGATTGCACAAGTAAAGCGTTAGAAATGGGTAGCTATATCGGTGATACAAAAAGAGGGGGGTCTTGTAATGCAAATATCTTAACCATGATCCCTCATTGCAATGGAACGCATACGGAATCTGTTTCGCATATTATCGATGAGTTGATTCCCGTTTATAAAGCGGTAAAACGTTCGATTTTTCCTTGCGTGTTAGCCAGTATCACGCCGGTTCTCCCCTGTGAGACTGACGATAGTTATCACCCTTACATGGATGAATCAAATAAAGTTATTACTTTGCTGCAGCTAAAAAAGTTCTTAGATGATTATCAGGATGCTCAACTTGAAGGGCTAGTTATTAGAACGTTAAATAATAACATCGATAAAAAAACAGTCGTTTATGATAAAGATCATTACCCGTGTTATTTAACTAATGATGCCATGCAGTATTTGGTTGACAGAAATGTAAGTCATTTGTTAGTTGATTTCCCTTCGGTTGACAAAATGCATGATGACGGGCAATTAAGTAACCATCGGATTTTTTGGAATGTCCAAAAAGGTAAAACGTGTCTGAATAAATTATCTACGATTGAGAAAACTATTACAGAAATGGTTTTTATTGATAATGAAATTGAAGATGGTTTTTATCTTTGTAATTTACAAATACCCGAAATTAACACTGATGCGGTACCATCGCGTCCTGTTTTGTATTCAACTATAAACTAGAACAAAAAATAAATAAGAGAATTAAAATGCAATATGAAAATAATTTAGAATATGCGTTACAAATGGATAAATCAGATCCGATTGCAAATATTAGGAATGAATTTTCGATTCCTAAACAAGCCAATGGTAAGGATGAAATTTATTTATGCGGGAATTCCTTAGGATTACAGCCTAAGTTGGCGGCCGAGTATGTAAAACGAGAATTAGAACAATGGGCTAATTTAGGCGTTAAAGGACATTTCTCGGGCGAATTTCCATGGATGCCTTACCATGAGTTTTTATCCGAAGGTTTTGCTGATTTGGTAGGTGCAAAAAAAGACGAAGTGGTCGCAATGAATACCTTAACCGCAAATTTACATTTTATGATGATCAGTTTTTATCAACCTAGCACAACGCGATATAAAATATTAATGGAAGACCATGCGTTTCCATCCGATCATTATGCAGTTGAATCACAAGTAAAATTTCATGGGTTTGAGCCAGAAGATGCGGTCTTATTTATTAAGCCTCGAGATGGCGAAGAGGCAATCCGTGATGAAGATGTTTTAAAACTGATAGAAGATCAAGGTGAAAGCATTGCGCTGATTATGTTACCCGGTGTTCAATACTATACGGGACAGGTTTTTGATATGCAATCAATCACCAAAGCAGGTCATGACAAAGGATGCAAAGTAGGTTTTGACTTAGCTCATGCTACAGGTAATATATTAATGAATCTACACGAATGGCAAGTAGACTTTGCATGTTGGTGTACCTATAAATATTTAAACTCTGGTCCGGGTAGTGTCGCTGGTTGTTTTGTGCATCAAAATCATCATAATAATGAATCCCTTCCTCGTTTTGCGGGCTGGTGGGGGCACGACAAAGAGTCGCGTTTTAAAATGGAAAATGATTTTAAGCCAATTGCATCTGCAGAAGCTTGGCAGCTTTCTAATCCGCCGGTACTTTCTTTAGCCGCTATTCGCGGCTCCTTGGATACGATTAAGAATGCTGGTGGCATCAATGTCCTGAGAGAAAAAGCAATTAAGCTTAGTGGTTATTTAAGATTTCTTATTGAAGATGAATTAAAGAATGATGTTTATATATTAACGCCAAGAGAGACTAACTCTTGTGGGAGTCAACTCTCCCTAGCGATCAAATTAAAAGATGGAGATTCACCAGAACGTGGGAAAGAAATTTTTGATGCGATAGAAGATGCGGGCGTAACGGCTGATTGGCGCTATCCTAATGTTATTCGAGTGGCACCGGTTGCCCAATATAATTCCTTTAAAGATGTATTCAATTTCAAAGAAATTTTGCAGTCAGCGATAAGTGTAAATTTATGAACGATTCTAACCAAAAAACTGACCTAGCAACGGGTCAAACAGATAAGCAACAAACAATCACTTTAATTGGTGCTGGTTTAGTTGGTTCTTTATTAGCGGTTTTATTAGCTAGACGAGGATTGAAAGTAGAACTTTATGAACGACGTTCGGATATGAGAAAAGCTGATATCAGTGCTGGACGCTCTATTAATTTAGCCCTAGCTAATCGCGGAATCTACCCATTAGAACAAGCGGGATTGATGGATAAAGTCGCGCCGATTCTAACGCCTATGAAGGGTCGAATGGTGCATGACCTTGATGGCAACGAAAATTTTCAAAGCTATGGGCAAAAAGAACAAGAAGTGATTTATTCAGTATCACGGGGAGATCTTAATAAAATTTGTTTGGATGCAGCGGAGGAAACAGGATTAGTTAATATCCATTTTAATCAAAGCTGTAAAAAAGTTAATTTTGAGAATAACCAAATACACTTTATGAACGCACAAACAAACGTTGTAACATCCGTAAACTTTGAACAGATGATCGGAACAGACGGTAGTGCATCCGCTGTTCGAGAAGCTATTCATGAGAAGGAATCGAGTCGACATGATATTTTAGAGCTTGGACATAGCTATAAAGAATTATGCATTCCTGCGGGTAAAAATGGTGAGTTTCAAATAGACAAAAATTCTTTGCATATTTGGCCTCGTGGCGGTTATATGTTAATCGCATTACCGAATGAAGATGCCTCATTTACGGTTACCTTATTTATGCCAACTAAAGGTGAGATTAGTTTTGAATCACTCGATAGCAAAGAAAAAGCGTTCGATTTTTTTGAGACTCACTTCAAAGATACCATTTCACTTTTACCAAGTTTACAAGAAGACTTTTTTGAAAATCCTACCGGGCGTTTAGCAACGGTTAAATGTGAACCTTGGCACTATAAAAATAAAGCTTTGTTATTAGGTGATGCAGCTCATGCTATTGTTCCTTTTCATGGACAAGGAATGAATTGTGGGTTTGAGGATGCAATAACCCTTGCTGAAACGTTAGATAAATTTCAAATAGAAAGTAATCAAAAAATAGATTGGAAAAAACTATTTAAAGAGGTTGATAATAAACGTAAGGAAAATGGTGATGCGATTGCTGATATGGCGATTGAAAATTATATCACTATGCGAGACTCTGTCAGAGATGAAAAGTTTCTATTAAAGAATGCATTAGGATTTGAGTTAGAAAAACAATTTCCTGACTTCTTTTGCCCAAGATATTCCATGGTGATGTTTCATCGATTAGCTTATTCAGAAGCAAAGAGAAGGGGTGTTATTCAAGAAGAAATATTGAGTGAGCTAACGGATAACATTCTTGAATTAGAACTTGTTGATTTTAATTTGGCTGAAAAATTAATTTCCAAAAAGCTGACCCAAGTGAACCTTAATCCGTGATAAGTCACAAACAAATATTTGAGGCTAGCGAACGTATAAAACGGCAAACTGTGTATACACCAGTAATCCAGTCTGAGAGATTAAATCAGATGGTCAGTGCAGAGGTGTTTTTTAAATGTGAAAATTTACAAAAGATAGGCGCTTTCAAATATCGAGGCGCTTGTAATAGTATTTTGCAACTAACTGATAAACAAAAATCTCAAGGTATTATTGCTTATTCATCAGGTAATCATGCACAAGCGATTGCATTGGTTGCAAAAGAGCAAAATATCAAAGCAACCATTGTGATGCCCAATAACGCGCCGAAAATAAAAATCAACTCAACAAAAGAACATGGTGCTGAAGTTATATTATTTGACCCTCAAGAAACCACTCGGGAGCAAATAGCAAAGCAAGTGCATGGTTATAACAAGTTAACTTTAATAAAACCTTTTGATAATGAGATGGTTATAGCTGGGCAAGGAACTGCAGCTTTAGAATTATTAAATGAAATTAATGATCTAGATTATATTCTTGCTCCATGTGGTGGCGGTGGCTTATTAAGTGGCACAGCGATAATTGCAAAACACTTGAATCCAAAAATTAAAGTGATTGGTGTGGAACCAGAACTGGCGGATGATGCTGCACGTTCTTTTTATACAGGAATATTGCATAGTAACCCTAACCCGCCAACAATTGCTGATGGTACTAGAACGACTTCAATGGGCTATTTTACTTTTCCGCTAGTTCGTGAATTTGTAGATGAAATTGTAACGGTAAGCGAAGATTCTATTAGACGAGCCGTAGCGTTTGCATTTAGTCATTTTAAACTGGTTTTAGAGCCTTCTGGTGCGTTACCTATTGCTGCTCTTTTGTATGATATAGCTTCAGTCAATACTGATGATGAGCCAGACATAGGCCTAAAAGAATTCAAGCCAAATGGTCGAATCGGGGTGATTTTAAGTGGTGGTAATATTGACCCCAATCTAATGAGCAAAATTTTAGATTTTAATGCTCAATTTGCCTCTTCATAACAAAAAGATTGTGATGTACTAAGTTTGATGAGGTATCATCTATCTTACTAATTTTAACTATTCGTTGAGATAAAAGACAACTCCAAAAATTTGAGAGTGTTATCTCACTGCACGAAAATTCTGGCTATGCATTTCATAAAAAACCAAAAACTTCTACAACACTCATCTTATATAAATGGTGAATGGTTAAAAGTTGAGTCAAATGAAAATAACCAAGAGATTATTGAATCAAAGTTTAACGTTGTTAATCCAGCGACGGGTAAGTCTATAGCTCATTTATTAGAAGTTACTATCTCTCAAGTTGAAACCGCTATCAATGGCGCAGCAAAAGCCTTTGAAAAATGGAAATTAACTTCTTATGAACAACGTAGTAATATTCTATTAAAATGGCAAGCGTTATTAAGGGAGAATAGTGAAGATTTGGCTAGGATTTTAACCTCTGAACAAGGTAAACCATTGTCAGAAGCTATAGGGGAAATTCTCCATTCTGCTGACTATATTAAAATTTACGCTGAACAGGCTCAACTTTTTAACGGACCGATCAACCAACAAGCACCCCTCAACCAACAAGCAAATATTTATCGAAAACCAATCGGCGTTATTACTGCTATTACACCGTGGAATTTTCCATGTTCAATGGTTGCAAGAAAAGCCGGCGCAGCTTTAGCCGCTGGTTGTACCTTTGTTCTTAAGCCTTCTGATTTAACGCCTCTGACAGCTTTAGCCTTGGCTAAATTGGGTGAGCAAGCAGGCATACCTGTAGGTGTATTTAATGTGGCTGTTGGAAGCAATGCTCAAGCTATTGGCGAAATTTTCAGCAGTCATCCTAGAGTGGCTAAGCTTAGTTTTACAGGTTCTACAGTTGTTGGAAAAAAACTATTGGCTCAATGTGCGAATGGTGTAAAACGAACCGCGATGGAGCTCGGCGGAAATGCTCCGTTTATTGTATTTGAAGATGCCGATATTGACGAAGCCGTTAAAGGTGCTATCGTCGCAAAATTTAGGAACTCAGGGCAAACCTGCGTAACCGCAAACCGATTTATTATTCATAAAAAAATTAAACAAGAATTTATTAATCGATTGATTGAAAGTATAAAAAAATTACGGACGGGAAGTGGTTTTAATTCCGAAAGTACATTAGGGCCATTAGTTAATCAACGGGCGATTGATAAAATTGATAGACTTGTTAAAAAGGCGAAAGAAGAAGGCGCTCATATTCTTCTAGGTGGTAGTTCTTGTCAAAATAATAGTAGTCTCGGCGGGACGTTTTATGAAGCAACCGTAATTAATAACGTTACACCTCAAATGGAGATATTTCATAAAGAAATTTTTGGCCCAGTGGTTACTCTTATTGAATTTGAAAAAAAAGAGGAGGCGGTACAGCTTGCCAATCAAACAGAGTCAGGTCTTTGTGCTTATGCTTATACAAAGAATCAAAAAACAATATCTAACTTACATGAACAATTAAACGTTGGAATGCTGGGAATTAATGCCGCAAAACTTTCAAATCCAGCGGCTCCATTTGGCGGAGTTAAACAGTCAGGAATGGGGAGAGAAGGTGGCAGTTATGGCATTGAGGAATATTTGGATTATCAGTATGTTTGTGGTGGGATACAGTCATGAGGAATTGATCAAACAACAAATATCATAAGAATTAATATTTAGTTTTTTATCGAGCCAAAATTATCGTAACAGGTAATTTTGGCTTTTTGCTACTAGAACTTATGATGGTAATTTTTATGATGCAGTTTGGTAAAATGTTAGATTTTAATTTGGAAAACTGAATAAAACATACGATAATAATTTGGCAAAAACATCATAAAACTGCCAAATCGTATGATGTTTAATTTAGCAAATCTTACGACGTTATTTCGGACGGCTACACTGTAGAGTCATGTGCAACAATTGGTAGCTGTGAATTACCAATTTCCAGCCGTAATATCGGCTGCTTCCCAACCAAATTAGCGTCTTAATCCTACCACACCCTTATAACGCTAATTTGGGAATGTGAATTTACCCACAGAATTCTTAAATTTAATTTGATGTTGATTAAGATAATTTTGTCTAATCACCGGATGAAACAATTTTACTTAAATTTTAAAGCCATTAATGCGTTTACACTTTCCCTTGATTTTCATCAAAATGAACTGCAATGTATTTATTGTTCAAAACATGACCAGTTTGTTTCTCATGGTATTATTTATAAACAGCGCTCTGGCACCTCTTGTGAGAAAGTGGGTAAACGAATATTTTGCTCTAACCGTTATGGCCGTGATGGTTGTGGTCGTACTTTTCAACTGTATGTCGCCAATGAAATACCTGCCTTTCGATATGGAGCAGCTCACCTCTTTATTTTCATTA
>Ga0307492_10000122_pt1 | contig 35546 bp, 36 predicted proteins | sample SI3LmetaG_FD_202365 | JGI IMG/M metagenome (GOLD analysis project Ga0307492, IMG submission 202365) | Sea-ice brine microbial communities from Beaufort Sea near Barrow, Alaska, United States - SI3L | ecosystem: Environmental > Aquatic > Marine > Coastal | place: USA: Alaska | collected 2017-05-06 | reverse complement strand
ACGTTACATTTATTTTTATAACTATAAGCGATTACATTCCTCGCTTGGTTACATCACCCCTGTACAAAAAATGGCAGAATTGAAAAAAGCGGCTTAAAGTTACTTCATTAATACTTGACCACTACAGTAACAAAGGTGACACAGGAAAAATAAAGACTAAAGATTCAAAGCAAAAAGGTGCGATAAGTAGAACAAAGGACAATTTCGTCTTTTCAGATGTGATTATGTTTGATATTGATGGTTGGTCGATAGATATAGACCAAGTCATTCCAGCACTATGTGAAATTGACCCTAACCTAAAAAATGCATCAATCCTTGTCCGTGTATCGTCGTCTTATGGCGTGCACAAGACAGGTGAACAGCCCAACATAGACAGCTGCAGTTATCATGTTTGGGTACTTGGCATTAAAGATCCAAAAGACATCGCACGATACGGCGAAGATTTTGCTAAACGCTGCTGGCTTGAAGGTCAAGGATATATAAAAGTAAGTAAAACTGGATCGATGTTGGTTCGTCAACTCATCGATGCTAGTGTATTTAGCCCAGAACGATTAGTGTTCGAAGCATCTCCAACACTAGGTGATGGCATTGAGCAGCTTGAGCGTCCTTATAGGATACAGCTTGGTGATTGTGATGCTTGATACCTCGGAATTATCTTTAAGTACAGAGGATGAATCTCTGTATGAGTCTTTGGTTCGTGAAGAAAAACGGGCCAAGTTACCTGAGGCTGAAAAAGTTAAGCAGCTTTATATTCAGACTCGAGCATCTGAGCTCGTTTACCATGGTATGGATGAAAAGGATGCTCTGCTCTATGTGACTTCTTCGCTACAAACAGGAGAGCTTTATGGGGTTGATGAACTTCACTTTCAGACACATGGGACTGTCACTGTTGCAGAGGTGCTTACTGATCCTAAGAAATTTCATAGTTGCTCATTAGCTGACCCATTTACACCAAACTTTAACAAAATGACCGTTGCAATATTCTATGCAGATAGCTTAATGATTTGGTCTTTTGCTCGAGGAGGAACTAAATATTATCTGAAACATGCACCACCAGAGTCGTGCACCAAAGAAGCGTTAAACCTTAAGGTTTCCGATGCCATTAATAATGCAGTATTAGCCTCTGATAATGCAGCTAAATGGTTGGTAGACAACTCAGATGTCCTAGACAAAACAGCTTCAGAATTACTTATTGATACAGTGATAAATCAGTTGGGTTTAAAAGGTGTTAAAGCGGCCCTAAGAGCTGATATGAAAGCTATTAGGAATAGTGTCGCACAGCAACAGCGTAACGAATACATGCCAAAAATACAGCGTGACTTTAGTAAGTCTTTAGATCCGATGATATTTCCGGATGTTAACAGACAAACCGGGCAACTACTTGCTACGAAAGGTAATTTGATTTCACTGCTAAACGGCTATGACATTAGTCTCCATTATGATGTTATTTCAAAACAGCAATACCTAGGATTAGGTGAGGGTATTTATTGTGCTGATCTTGCTGAGAATGCCAAATTAGCAGAGATTGAAAGTCTGTGTGGTCTAAACAGTCTGCCGTTCAAATGCATGGATTATTTGATACCGTTATTTGCTGTTAACGCTATTAATCCTGTGACTAATTACCTCAAACAAACAAAGTGGGATGGCAAAGACTACGTAACGATTTTGCGAGACATGGTAACAGTAACACCAGAATCTAAACCACTGTTCGATGTGGCGTTTTTACGTTGGCTTATTCAGTGTGTAGCTGCTGCTGATGGTGCTGAAAGTACACCAAACAAACAAGCTAAAGCTAAATATGAACACTGCCTAGTGTTTGCCGGCGAGCAAGGTGTAAGAAAGACTACATTCTTTGGCGATCTTATTCCAAAACAGCTGAAACCGTATTTTGCTGATGGTATGCATTTAGATCCTGCTAACAAAGACAGTCTGAAGCTGGTTATTTGCAATTGGATAGTGGAGTTGGGCGAAATTGATGCAACATTCCAAAGAGGCGATATAGCTAGACTTAAAGCATTTATGTCTAGAACTTCAGATGCAATGCGTCTTCCGTACGATAAGACTGAATCACAATTTCAGAGGCGAACTTCATTTTGTGGAAGTGTTAATGATCGTCAATTTCTGACAGATAAAACAGGGTCACGTCGTTATTGGGTTGTAGAAACATTAGCTTTGCCCACTTTGAGTGAGATTGAACTAAAAGTAGATATCGATCAGATGTTGGCGCAAGCATGGCATCTATACATGGCAGGCGAGATCTGGTGGGCTGATGATGATATGAAAGCATTAGTCGATGCCAGTGGTGAGAGACATGCAAGTGATAATGCGGTACTTGATGCGCTTGAATATGTTTTTGATCTGGATAATCTAAAACAGGATAAAGGGAAGTTTATTGCTGCAGGTTCTTTGCCGTCTATGTTGGATATGCAAAAGTCTCACAACCTGTCTCGTGATATTAGACAAGCACTCAAATCGAAAAATATTGAACGTGTAAAGAACAGTGTTGATGGTTTTTGGCTGGTCACTCGGGAGTCACAGGTTTAATAATCCCGATGTACCCGTTAATTTACCCGTGGCCAAAGCTATGTGTATCAATGTTTTTGATGGTTTATGGGTTAAACGGGTTCTATTACTACTTAAAAATATTTATATATAAAAAAAGGTATCAATAAGGTATGCATATACGAACGCTAGAAGTATCTGTTTCTTGGAGAGTAAAAGTTGAGGATGTATGTACCCGTAAACCCGTAAATCAACTAAAACCTTATGTATCAGGGCTTAAAGAGCGGGTTCTACTAAGCGCAAAGGCACCCGTAGAGAGGGGGTATTAATAAAACAGGTGTGAATTAGCTTGCTGAGAGATGAATAAGTTGAAGAAATCAGCAGTTATTACTAAAAATAAAATGAATTGAACTAATGAGCCGAAGTAGTGACGGTATTTTCACTGCAAATAAAAAAGGTAACAAAAATGAATACAGTTGAAGTGTACATAAAAGGCGGCATGAACACCGATAGCTTAATGCCTTATGCCAAAATAAAACTTATCACTGAAGAAGAAATGCTTCAAATAATCGGGGATGAAGGTGGAATGGAAGAAATTTCGTCACTAGAGAAATTCTGTGTATTTTTCTATGACGGTAACTTCATGTTCTTCGATGCGTAAAAAAGCCGACCTAATCTAATGCTACTAACATTAGACTAGACCTAACCAATAAAACCAACTAATCAATTTTAAGGCTGACAGGGATTATACCTTGTCAGCCAGGCGGAGAATAATAATGACTAATACCACGAAAAGTATGATGCAAAATTTAACAGGCAATAACGAGTGGCGTACTCCATCCCTGTACATTAATGCTGTCAAGAATGTACTAGGAGAGATCAGTATCGACCCTGCATCAAATGCTGAGGCCCAAGCATATATCCAAGCAAAAACGTATTACACCGCCAACAACAGTGGACTTAATCACAGCTGGGAAGGAAAATGTTTTATGAATCCACCCTATTCGCGTGATTTAATACCTAAGTTTGCAAATAAATTTGTTAAAGAGCTGGAAGTTGGAAATATTTCGTCAGGGATAGTACTTGTGAATTCAGCAACAGACACAGGTTGGTTTCACCTGCTACATAAACAGGCAGCGGCAATGTGCCTAACTAAAGGGCGAATTGGTTTTCTAAAACCTGGTGATAGGTATGGTGATTCAATTGGTAAAAAAGGACAGTTAGGTACTGCGTTTCTCTACTTTGGAAAAGACGTACAAAGATTTATTTCAGAGTTTGATAAGTTTGGTTTAATTACCTTACCTGTTGGTGTGTAATGATGATGTCAAAAGTATTAACCTCAGAACCACTTCAAGTGACATGTGTCGATGGCAAGCTAGAAACCAATCGGGAAGATAGCACGAAAGTCATCTCCGAAATAAGTGAGGCCATGTTTGGCGTGGATAATAAGGACGTCTTTTCTGTTTTATTACGACAAACTATCGATGCAGTACCTAGCGACACCGACAAAGACATCACCGCTAACTTTGTGATTGCAATGCTGTTAGATTTACATCCCCAGGATGCAATGGAGGCAATGCTCATTACACAAATGATTGCCGTACATACGCAAGCCATGGAGTGGAGCCGACGGGCCGTTATTCCGGAGCAAACCGTTAAAGGAATTGAGATGAACGTATCAAGAGCCACTAGGCTGATGCGTACATTCACTAGCCAAGTTGAAGCACTGCAGAAATACCGAAATAAAGGCAAGCAAACCATCCAGGTACAGCACATTAATGTGCAATCAGGCGGGCAAGCAATTGTAGGCGATGTTCAGGGAGGGGGTGGTCATGGGTGAATGGAATGGACCACCACATGAGGCACAGTATTTATGTGGCGCCAGAGCGAAACATAATGGTCAGTCGTGTCGCCAGTTTGCTATGAAAAATGGCCGGTGCTATTACCATGGTGGTCGGTCTACCGGAGCTAAGAGACCTGCAACTAAACATGGTCAGTACACCAAGGAGGCTTTAGAACTACGTAAGCAGAGTGTGACGTTGGTGCGTGATTCAAAGGCATTGATGGTAGAGATGGTAGAGTAGTTATTATGGATAGTAAACGAGGGCGTTCATAATTCTGTGTCAGGTTGATTTAAATATCCAGCACGCTATCTAAGCGACCTTCAAAATAAATATCTAACTGAGACAATGCTTGGCTCCAATTTTGGATTGGCATCGTCCATTTCTCTGTGGCATTTAATATGCCAGCGTACAGTAATTTTAACAAGCTATTTTCATTAGGAAAGGCTCCCTTGGTTTTGGTTAATTTACGAAATTGACGGTGAACAGCTTCAACCGCATTCGTCGTATAAATTATTTTTCGGATGGCGTAAGGGTATTTGAAATAGCCCGATAAATGATGCCATTTTCTACGCCAGGACTTGATTACAATGGGATAGAGTTCGCCCCATTTGTCTTCTAATTCATCTAATGCCACTTCGGCGGCATCTTTACTGGTAGCACGATAAACAGGCTTCAAATCAGCCATAAATGCTTTCTGGTTTTTAGATGCCACATATTTCATTGAGTTGCGGATTTGATGGATAATGCACAGCTGAACTTCTGTTTGGGGAAAGATGCTAGCAATGGCTTCAGGGAAGCCAGTCAGTCCATCCACACAGACAATTAGAATCTTCAACGCCTCGATTCTGAATATCTGTTAATACGGTTAACCAATAGTTGGCCCCCTCATTTTCTGATAGGTAAAGACCGAGGATCTCTTTTTCACCATTGAGTGTTAGGCCTAATAAAGTGTAGATAGCCTTGCCTACATAACGTCCTTCCTCCTTGATTTTGTAATGTACGGCATCCATCCAGACGATTGGATAATGGCTTTCCAGGGGCCGTTCTTTCCAGGCATTGAGCTCAGGTAATAATTGGTCTGTTACAGCCGTGAGTGCGCCCGTAGCAATTTCAACGCCATACATCTCCTGAATATGATGTGTAATATCACGATAGCTCATGCCATGGCTAAACAATGAAAGCACTTTGCGAACAATTTCGGGTGTCAGTGTGGTCTGGCTTTTCTCAATTAACTGAGGTTCAAACGTGCCAGCTCTATCTCGTGGGGCATCAAGCTCAAATGTTCCCGAACCTGTTTTAATGGTCTTTGATGTCGTACCATTTTTTCTGTTGGGCTCCACCTTGCTTGATAAATGATGATTGAGTTCAGCAGTGATAGCTGCCTCGGTCAATTGTTTTATCAATGGCATTAAAATACCGTCCTTGCCCATTAGGTCTTTTCCAGATTGTAAATCTTCTAAAGCTTTATCGAAATCAAATGAGTGTGTCATGCTGTCTCCTTAATATGCGTACGCATTAAGTTTAAGTGAATGACACAGAATTTGAACACTACCTAGTAAACCTTCACACAACGAATAAGGCTTGTCAGAGTGAGGGGACTTAAAATCCCCGGCTTTTTTGTTCTAAAAAGCTCTCACATTAATATTTCCTACATTTTCATGCGTGAACTTTACGTAGATCAGCTGTGCATAGTTATGCATTGTCGTGAATATAGCGCAGCAGCGACTCACAATTACCATTGTAAATCAATAACTTAAACCTAAAACCACCGATTTGTAATCAGAGGGTCGTAGGTTCAAGTCCTATCTCCGGCTCCAAGAATATCAAAGCCTCAGTATTTATACTGGGGCTTTTTTATTGTCTGTTATTCTAGAACTGTCACATTAGTTGTCACAGCAGAGAATTGCTTGAGTGAACATAACGATGTGAAATCATTCTGCTCTTTGCTCACTGGTAAGACCTGATTTTACTAGACACTTTTCTGATTCTGAAAATACAGTCGTTCGTACTCATTAGGTGATATTCGCCCATTACTGGTATGACGGTATGGTCAGCGTGTCACCTAATCCATCCATGGTTTAATTCAACTCCGTTCAGCGGCGACCAATATTCCACAGACGTCCTCGTCACCTCGCTACCGCATCGTTCCATGTAGTGCATCGTCTGGGGTATAAATGAATTTCAAATCAGAATAAATTAAAACACCTTGTTCAATATCAACTGTCACTAAGTTATGATCAAAATTTGTTATCAGCACTTGTTCTGAAGATAAACTATATACACCAACAATTTGTTGTTGTTCATTTTTGACCTCTCCCCATACTGATTCATTAGTCATAGGATCACGATAAAGTCGGCGAAGATGCCGAGCAGGATTAATAGATCGATTATCCTTCAATAAGTCATCTAAGTTTTTAGGGAATTGTTTAACGCCTTCCGGTGACTTTTCATAATAACTAGCAATCGCATTGCGAATCTGTTCTCCAACAAAAAACAGTTGTTGTTCACGTTCGCGTTTCGCATTTTGTGAAATATTTTCTGATGCGGAAGTGATGACAAGCATCATTACCAGCAATGATATTAATAACGCAATATAGGCAAACCCACCCTTTTTTCTCATCAGTTTACCAATCTGAATAGTAGCTACTGCCATCTGAAGACATTCCTTCTGCACCACTCTGGATATCATAAACACCAATAGAATAATCAGGCAAAGGCACTATTATCCAACTGTCTTTTTGCTCTGTTATAGGATCAGCCGGAATATCTCGCAAATACTTTTCGGCGACTAAGGCATCCAAAGAATAAGGATAATAACCTTTATCTGCATGGTAGTGATCTATCGCATCACGCATTATCATTAAATCCTGATGCAAAATAGCTTCTTTAGCCCTATCTAAGCCTGAAAAATAACGTGGCAAGGCGATTGTTAACAATAGCGCTACGATAGCCAATACTACCATCACCTCCACAAAGGTAAACCCTGTCAACTTACCATTCACTGTACGGGACACCATTTAATCCTTTTTGTTGGCTCAAAGAATATACATCAAAGACATCGGAGCCTTCTTGCGGAAACTCAGGGTCACTATCATAACTCCGTTTTCCCCATGTTAATGCAGGCAACTCATCCTGCTCGGGAAACATCGGGTCACGCGGCAACCGGCGTAAAAAATAAATCTTCCGTTTTTGTGGATCTTTTATATCTACCACACCCATTACTAACTCATCCAAATTATGGGGATAACCAGACTCATCCACCATCTTCATAATTTGACCTTCATCTGCTGCTTTTTTATAGGTATCAATCGCTGCACGAATATCACGTAATCCACGCTTAAGTTCAGCCTCTTTTTGTCGCGTCACCACTAATTCAGAATACGGCACGGCGGCTGTGGCCAAAAGGGCAAGAATTGCAACCGTAAATATAATTTCTATATACGAAAAGCCGCGTATCTCAATGAGAAGTAGTCTTTTTTTCATTGACCAGAGTTGAACTTCATAATAGAAACTATTTTCTCTTAGAACTGCGAGGTCAAACCAGGAGGAAGCTGAATGTTCAACCCTTGTGGCCCAGTATCTTCTTTGGGTTGCGTGGCTGGCTGATTACTCGAACCTGGAGCAACACCTGCTCTGAAGAGTTTAGAAATTTCTTCACGTGTTCTTTTCTTAGTTCCAGTCTGCCCCCTTCCAACTTGAAGCTCAGTCCCCATCCAATACTCTGACAAGGCGGCATCGGGTGATTGTCGTTCTCGAATAATATGAGGAGTGATAGACAGCACTAATTCGGTCTTAATCTTGTCATTATTATGCGTTGAAAACAAACGGCCCAAAATAGGTAAATCTCCTAAGCCAGGAATTTTAGTCACTGTTTGCCTATCTTCATCACTGATCAAACCAGCTAATATCTGTGTTTCACCATCTTTTAAGCGTAACTGCGTAGAAGTGCTTCGTGTGCCAATTTGGGGGGCTACACCTGCAGCAGGTTTACCCACAATTGAACTGACATCAAGATTCAATTTAATGGTGACATCGCCAGACATACTAATCTCTGGCTCTACATCAAGTTTTAAACCAGTATCAATATATTGCACATTATCGGATATGACGCCATTAGAAGATACATTTGAAGTAATCACGGGCACACGGTCACCAATATGAATCTTTGCTTGTCCTCTATTCTTAACTCTTATACGCGGATTTGCCAGCAGGTTAACATTGCCATCTTGTCCATCTAAATGTAGTGATGGATTGGGACTAACACCGATATTGTCAGACCCCACTCCCTTTAGTGCAGCTAATGTTAAAAAATCACTCGATGACAACACTGACAATTGCGTCGGCCAAGTGACCCCAGTTTCTGTGTTCGCATTTCGTCGTACTTCCAATATTTCCATTTCTAACATAACTTCTGGTTCTGGGATATCTTGTGATTGAATTAGTTTTTCTGCCATTATCATCACTTCGGGCACGTCTTTAATCATAATCATCGGCAAGCGTTCATCTGTCTGAATGTCCCTAATACCAAGCATAGATGTCAACAACTTACTTACCGTAGCAGGATCAGCATATTCCAAAAAGAAACTACGAATCACTAAATCTTGATATTGCCGCACTTTTAGTGCTGTATCTGGATAGATGATAACCGAATTTTCAGATAATACTTTTTTCTTCAATTGATTGGACTGCACCAACATGTCAAGTGCATCCTCTAACGATACATCTCGAATGAACAAAGAGGCTTTTAAGTTGCTCTTTACATCATTATCGAGCACAAAATTGACTCCAGTACCTTTTGCCAAGGCTTCGATAATGATCTTTAATTCGGTATCTCTAAACTCTAAAGAAATGAGGGTTTTATAGGCCAATTTTTTACGTATCGATTCAATACGTTTAGCATCAGCTCTATCGATAATAGCTTTATATAAAATAGTTGCATGTTCGTTATTAGGTGCTTCTACTAACACACTTCTTAACAATTCTGCTGCCTGTTGATCTTCTTCATCCGATTTACCTAACAACGCTTTTGCTTGTTCAATGGTTGAGGCATGTTGACTAAAAATCGCTACGCGGCGGACACCTTCTTGTGCCCGTAAATTATTAGTATCAAGGTCAATAACTTGCTTATAAAGCTGTTCGGCATTCGCAAAATCATCATTATCGAGTGCGGCATCTGCGTCCTTTATCAAGGCTTGTATGGCTATGTCTTTTTGTCTGATCTTGTCCATTTGTTGAGGAACATATTCAGCAGCAGTTGAACCCGTACCTTCTTTTTTAGTAAAGATATTTGCCGTATTGCATCCAGTAACGCCAAAAATAAAGATCAGACCTAAACATAGATCTGATAACCGAAACAGTGGTCTACTCTTCGCTATTACTGACGTTAGATTGTGTTTATTCAAGGTATTTTTCCTATGCTCATATTCTGAGTAATATTTAAAGGCAAATACAACCAACTAAGTTGCTGCTCGTTCACTTGTTGCAATTGATAACGATCATCAATCTTATCGCCCTTGCTCATAATGTGTAGTGCCTGTCCTTCTAACAAAAACACTTTAACTACTCCACCTTCAACTAATTTTCCAATGTATTTAAAAGGCAATTGAGGCGCCTGCAGTTTAGTAGAAAGCATTGGCTTCTCAATCTGTTTCACCGTATTTTTAACTTGATTTTTTATCTGAGGTCCAAACAAATTAAAGGTTACTGTTCCATCTAGCGGCTTACGTGACACTAATGAAAATAAATTTACCGACTCTATAGACAAAGATTTTGACATGGTTTTATGATTATAACTTTGTCTAGCGTCTATCACCGGATTAAGGATCACCACATCAGTGTCAGTGTCTGACTCAGGTAAATTCCAAGCCAAATATAAGGTCAGAATTAACACACTGCCAAGAACCAACCAGCGCTTTGTTGTTTCGTTGCCCACTATTGCACCATATACAAGGTAAAACGAAGGTGTGCCGATGTAATATCAGAATTAATATTATCTCGTTCGAAGTTCAATTGTTCTAACGCCAAGGTCGGCAATTCAGCTAATGTATCGACGACAAAGGCTTTGATGGCAGGATAAGAGGCAACCACCGAAAATGTCATATCATAACGAATCACATTTTCACCTTGTTTATGTTCATCTTTATAAACGACCTCATTAATCGTAATACCCTGTATATCAGCCACATCAAATAGGGTTTGTATACTTGATGTAGTGGCATCAATAGAGGGCATCATAGCAAACATCTGATCAGCAGGTGATTTAGCGATATAAACCGTTTGTTGCTTTTTTTCTGGCGCTACAACGTTCAGTTTAAGTGCCGACAAAGCGTATTGGCTAGGTAAGAAAACATAAAAACCATACAGCAGTACCATTCCCAATAATAACGCTGCGATCCAACCTGCCAAGCCCACACGGTCATCTAACCTCGCCAAAAACCAGTGAAGTTTATCCATTAGACTTGCCATCCCATTTTAAGGGTAAATGCCAAGCCCTTATTGTCATTAAGCTCCAAGCGTCGTTGATTCACCAGAAAAACATCCTGAAAAACAGCCTGTTTCTCTAGTGAAGATACAAATGCCAGTAGCGTTTTCAAATCAGTTACCTCGCCAGTAATTAAAACTTCACCTTTGCTCGTGTTCGGCTGAATCGCAATGAGCGTTAAATAGGGGTAATTTTTTTTAACAACTTCTAATGAAGTCAATAAATCCAGCCATGGAAAATTCAATTTTTGCTGTATCAACTTAAGCTGTTTAGTTTTTCTTATATCATTTTCTGTGGGCTTGACTTGTCGAACGGATTGTTGCCCTTGTGATTGGGCGATTGAATCTTCAATAACAACAATCTGACTTTTTATACGACTGTGTTCCAGTATCATTCCAACGACAATCACCACTAATAGAAACACCACGACTAAATTCGATTGCTGACGCCGTTGATTTTTTATATCCAAAAAGTCTAAATGCACTGGTCTCATGTTAGTTCCGATAGCATTAAGCCCATTGTCAGAGTATTTTCTGTATTTTTGTTTGCTGATAATGGTGCTAGAGTGATATTTTCCATGTTAAAATCAACAAGTAGCTGTGATTCGCCAAAAATAGCAATAAGCACCGAGTCGGTCTTGTGTTGTGACTTTAACGCACGCTTGACTAGATTTACACTCGCTGTCTTTTCTTGGCTTTCAGGTGGAAATGCGACGGTGAACTGCACAATAACATCGTTAATAATTTCAGCCAAAACTGAGCGTTGCGGCTCAACCATCATTAACCAAGCCTCTTTTTTTATCTTATGACGGTAATGATTCACAACACTGAACAATGCGGGCTCAATTACGTCTATGGTCCAATGATACTGCGATGCCATATCTTGCAGTCGAGCTAACAAAGTATGATCAATAGCACTGATCAGCAACGGCTTGCCATAGCCTTGCATCGCTACACTTATCTTCCAGCCATCAACCACATTGCCATAGACTGATCGCAGATGATTTTCTGCCAATGATTGCCAATCTTGTTGTGAATAAATACCTGTTTGCCACGGCAAGACAGCATATCGCACATAATGATTCGAAATAATAACTCTAATCGGTGATGTCACCGCCACGCTAATGGGGTTTTCTTCGAATTCAGTAAGTACTTGTGTCCATAAAGCAGGTTTATTCGATAGTGATAATTGCATATCGACTAATCGTGATATTTTTGATCCCGAATTTAAAATAACGCCTTCAGGGCTAATTACCATAGTATGAGGTTTACGCCATAGCTGTAACACGGTTCACCTCTTGTATTGTTGTTTCACCACGCCATGCCATTTCTAACGCTGCTTCACGCAATAAATACGTTCCTTGACTACGTGCATAGTTTTTAATTTTACTAATAGAAGCTCGGGTCGCTATTAATTCACGTAAATCATCATCTAAACATAGTACTTCAGCAACGGCACGGCGACCTTTATAACCCGTACCACGGCATGCACCACAACCTTTACTATGTACTGGTTTTGCATATTCAGGCGGTGTTGCACCAGCCAAAGTAATTAACTCATTATCAATTTCAATTTCCTGTGCACAGGATTGACACACTATCCGGATAAGTCTCTGGGCAATAACAATATTCAATGCTGATACAAAACTGTAGGGATCAACCCCCATATTAAGAAATCGCCCAATGACATCAAACACATTATTGGCATGAACGGTTGTAAATACCAAATGTCCCGTTAATGCTGACTGCACCGCTATTTGAGCAGTATCTGAATCACGAATTTCTCCGACCATAATCTTGTCAGGATCATGCCTAAGTATGGATCTTAGCCCTAAAGAAAAGCTCAAGCCTTTTTTTTCATTGACTGGAATTTGCAATACACCAGCCAACTGATATTCGACCGGATCCTCAATAGTAATAATCTTATCCTTACCATGATTAATTTCACTAATTGCTGCATACAACGTGGTCGTTTTACCACTACCAGTTGGTCCGGTAACCAAAATCATCCCATAGGGATTTTGAAAATGGCGGCGCATTATGGCCATAACATCATCATCAAAACCAAGATAATCAAGTCGTAATCCATCAATATGGTCTGATAGAGATTGTTTATCGAGTACACGAATAACGACATCTTCACCATGGACACTGGGCATAATCGACACGCGGAAATCAATTTCTCGCCCTCGATATACGGCACGAAAACGACCATCTTGTGGCACCCGTGTTTCTGTAATATCAAGTTCTGCCATCACTTTAATACGGGAAACAACCTGTACTGCCATTTCCTTTTCATTCACGACACCCATTTGACTGATAACACCGTCTAGTCGGTATTTAATGGCCAATCCTTTAGGCGTAGTTTCGATATGAATATCACTCGCATCAGCCTTTAAAGCGTCATAAAGGGTGGAACGTACTAATTTAACCACCGAACTATCATCTCCTTCAATGCTATGTAGGGATAATTCTTCGATTTTACTTTCTTGGCCGCCATCAATATCGACAAATGACAAAGCTGAATCAACAGCGCGTAATGAATCTTCTTGTTTCGCTAAATAGGCTGCAATATCAGCTTTGGCTGCCAGTCTAGAACTAAATGGCATACCAATTTTTTCGACGGCCCAAGTTTGTAGATTGTCATTAAACACATCAGCGAAAACAAACAGCAAACTGTTAGTGTCATCACGTAAAAGTAAACAATCACGTTGCATAGAATCAGAATATGACACTAAATCGAACGCTGGATTATAGCCAAGCATCGCATCAAAACGGATTATTTCATACTCAAAGAATGCCGCCAATGCGACAACAAGATCATCCGCTTGTAATCCAGAGGTTTCTTGCAACAGCGTTAATGGGTTTTGTTCAGATAGTCGCATATCAAACAGATGCTGAATTTGATCCGAAATAGTGGCCGTATTATTCACATTTTCGCTCACTGTATGCCGCCCGCTAATTCAAAAATCGGTAAATACATTAACAATACAATTAAACCTATCACCACACCAATTGCCGCCATCAATAATGGCTCAAACACTTTAGTAAAGGCATCAACCCAACGTAACATCTCTTGTTCATGAAAACTTGCCGCTCGCTCCATCATTACATCCAGTCTGCCAGATTTTTCACCCACACGAAATAACTGCGCGGCCACCGGCGTTGTCAAGTGACAGCTTGACATCGCTTGAGTAAATGTTTGACCTTCACTGATAAGCTGTTGCGCTGTTCTCACATTATGCTGCAATGTCTGCCCCAATAAATTATTCACCATACCTAATGCTGATACCACGGGGATGCCACTACGCAACAACATAGCAAACGTACGATACAATCGACTTAAATGATAAATTCGTACCCGCTCTCCTATCTTAGGCAACCGAGTGATGAACTGTCCTATTTTTGCCCGAACAATAGCCTGCGAAAAAAGTCCGATTACCGCGGCGATAACAACCAAGGTCAACATCAGTATTAAGGGTCCATGGTGTTCAACTGTCTGACCAATAGTTAATAACACTTCCGATGCAAAAGACAGTTCCATGTCACGCGACTCATAAATCTGACTAAAACGAGGAACAACATAACCCAACAGAAACAATAACACTAAGCCACCAAATGCCAAGACTAATGCGGGGTAAATTGATGCACTTATAATCTTTTTTCGTAAAATATCGATTTGTTCAAGATAGAGCGAAAACCGTTCCAAACCTTCGGGTAAATTCCCAGTTGTTTCACACGCTTTCACACTCGCTACAAATAATCCGGGGAAACACTCGGGGATGGCTGACAACGCATCAGAAAACTGGCGACCATTTCGTAACGACGCTAAGACAGTGGAAATAGTGGATCGCGTGTCGGTATTGGGTTCCTTCTGAACTAAAGTGTCCAATGATTCAGTCAATGTTAAGCCAGCTTCGATTAAAACCCGTAATTCTTGGCAGAATAATAACAATGGAAAATCACTTTTCCGATGACTCAGCCCTTTTTGCTTGACTCGCAATACCGTAAAACCCTGCTGTTCAGCTAAGCGGCGCGCATCACCATCAGATAACGCCTCAAAATGAATAACTTCGGGCGCTGTCTGTGGTCGCATAACCCTCAATTGAAATTGCATGATTTAATACTTAATCTATCAACGATTATAAATATCAGCATTTTCACCGTCACCACCTAAGCGCCTATCTTTGCCATAGGAGAACAAGTCATAATCAGTATTTTCTCCTGGAATACGATACATATAAGCTTGCCCCCATGGATCAACGGGTACCGCTTTTTCCAAATAAGGCCCTAGCCATTTCGGTTCATTTTCAGGTGAGACATCTAGTGCAGATAAACCCGCTTCTTGTGATGGGTAATAGCCTATATCTAGGCGATAGATATCTAATGCTTTTTCAATACCAGCAATTTGAGCGCGTGCCGCTTTTATTTCAGACTTACCTAATTGAGAAAAATAACGCGGCGCTACGTAGCCGACCAATAGGCCAATGATCACCATGACGACTAATAATTCTAGTAAAGTAAAACCAGCAACACGACGCATACACAAACTCCCTTCGCATATTGTTAAGTACAATTCATTATTACATAAAAAAAGCCCCCGCATAACGGGGGCTTATTCACAACCAAATCTAACTTAGACTATTTAGTTTGCTATTTTTATATTTATTGCACAGCGCCATAAGCAATATCATCGGGATCACTGACACCACAAAGTGGTTGCTCAAATAGATTTGCAGGTACAGCAACCAAAGTCAGGGCATCTGAATTTGGCGTATTATCTAAGCCTAACGCCATACGTAAACGCCACGCAAACGTATGGTCACGGCATGAGGTATCGCCAGATGCACCCACCGCACCCACTTTCACACCACCACCATCATACAAGGCAAGGCCACCACCAAATACATTGACACCACCAACTCTTTCTCCTTCCATAGGATCCCCATCCGTTCCATACCTTTCTGCTGAACCTTCATATGCAATTTCAGTATCAACTGGATTGCTGTGTTGCAGACCATACAAACTACCACCAGGATAAACTGCCACTGAAATAGCGCCCGTTGAAATAGCCAGTCCATCCAAACTGAATGCATTGGCGGTATTTGCTTTTTGTGCCGAAATAACACGGCTACCTAACCAGGCATTATTACCAGCATCATCACCGCCATTGTCAACAGGGCTTCCACCACCCTTGACTGAATAGACATGACACACTTTACCTGTATGATCCATCAATGTTGCCCACATAGGTAAACCGAAACCAAATTGATTTGTTTCTGTGTATGCAGTCTGCGCTGCAGTAACAAAATCAACATAACTGATAACGCCACATAAGCTTTCATAGCTTTCGGCCTCTGGTTTATCAGCAAACGCCGTTGTGGCAACGACCATCATACTCACACCAGTAACGGCGGCGGTCATTAAAATACTTAACTTCTTCATAACTTACTCCCTCTGAATTTTTATTATAATATTTCGCTATACTTAAGATAGCTGAAGAAAGAATATATCTTCTAATCTATATCGACAACCCTTCCTAAGTGGGGTATAAAAGGACATTTAAAATCCATGTTCACTATACAAAACAGGTGCTTATCTGAATGGTCATAGATTTTGACTAGATGATGTTCTCAATTTCGAAAAGATCTCATTAACTCAGCGTATAGAAACAGTGTAATGCCGGACCGTGCCATTTCCAATGTCCGTCATAAAGATGAATTGATTTTAAAATCAATTAGTACAAGCATGTTTTCATACTTAGTTATGATTTGAATAAACGTGTTGGTCTGAAAAGTTCAACCTAAAAATTATAATAATTCTTGTTTACTTATGGAAACGACGGGGTTTACTTATGGAAAAGATAGGGCGCTATTACCGACTTGAACAACTTGCTCGTCTGGGCCTGCCAAACCAGATCTTTATCCCTGCCTTACTGCAAGAATTACATCATGAGATGCCGTCACACTCAAACACCTTCTGCTGGCAAAACGCTCAAGAGATGTTGAGTAACATCTACGATGAAATACATAACACTGAAACCACCAATAAATTTATCGTCTCCATGGCGAGTAATAAACCTGATATCTATGCCAATATCCCTAACTGGATTAGTCAATTAGACCAGCCCGCCACGCCCTTTAATCATTATGGTAAAGATCACTGTGTGGCAACGTTCTATAAAACCATTTTGAATCCTATGGGTTATTACAACAGCTGCCTTGTTCCTGTCCGTCAGGCAGTTAACAATAAAAGACTTGGTGTACTGATGGTTCACCGTCAACAAGGCACAGCTGATTTTACAGAGGATGATTGTCATAAATTGCAACACATTTCAACCATCATTGCCCATGGTCTCAGCCAGACGAACACCAAACACCTATCTACCACTGATGGCTGGGAGCAAGGGTTGTTACTAATAGATCTGCATGGCAATCTGCAACATGCTTGTTCGACGGGAAATAAACTGCTGTCACTCGCATCATGTTCTCGCTTTGATGTATCTACAAAACCTACAGAAAATGATATTTATATTTTTGGCGACTTAAATCGCTTGATAACTAACCTAACTGAGCCAGACAACCATAAACAAGCGATTTGTGATCCGACATTAACGATGTGTAATGCCTGGGGAGAATTTAAACTAAGAGGGTTTTTAATCAAAGATCTATCAGGAAATCGTGCCAATCAAATTGGCCTAAACATCCGCTGGCAAGAGCCTTTTCTACTCAAACTATTTCACCGGATAAGAAACCTTACTCTTACACCTAGACAAGAAACAGTGGGCTTACTCTACGCTGCGGGCGATCCTCATCAAACCATTGCTGATAAACTCAATTTGAGTCTTTACACAGTAAAAGAGCATGTGGGAAATATTAACGAGCGCCTGAATATTCATTCCAGAGCTGATTTAATTGAATTAATTATTTGTGATAAAAGCTCAGATTAAATTAATGCTATGCTGGACAGGTAGTTTAATTGATATCGATGAAGGGAGTAACGTATCGATTTTAGTTCAACGCTCACTCTGAGAAACTCTTTACACTTCTTTGGCTTACTGAACAATCGGCCGATTTATTTTCCACTGAAACTTTATATAGTCTCGCTTTTGAATTTCCGACCTGACAGCCAAAAAACACCTGTCACAAATTTTCAATTTAGTGAACTCATAGCACTTAAAACCCCTCGGCTTTGCGGCCGTGCTGGTTAGTTTCCGGCCCTAGGTACCATCATAAATATCAAAGACTTACCTTGTTTCAGTTTAGGTCTTTTTTATTGCCTAAAATTTGTCGGTGTAACTCAGGTGTAACTTTCGCCAGTGATGAGCTTACCGTCAGATAAGTAGTACCCCTTCGCAAACTTTCTCTAGGTTACTATTAGCTACCTAAATTCTAGTTTTTAGGCTGGTACTTATTGCAGGTTTATTGGCCAATTACATCCTCTATGCAAAAAAAGACAGCATTGATAAGAGTGTAGCCACTCCACGCATGATTATGCCTAACAACTCACTCCCTGCCACATAAGCCAGGGAGTGAGTGTATTTTTTAGTTAACAGCTTCTTTAAGTGACTTACCCGCTTTAAAGGCAGGGAGTTTAGCAGCAGCAATTCGGATTTCTTCACCAGAGCGTGGATTACGACCCTTACGAGCAGCACGTTCACGAACAGAAAATGTACCAAAGCCCACTAAAGTGACTTGATCGCCATCAGCTAATGCTTTAGTTATTGCAGAGGTAATGGCATCTACAGCTAAACCCGCTTTAGCTTTGCTGATATCAGCTGATTCTGCGATTGCGTTTACTAATTCTGATTTGTTCATTAAAAGCAGTCCTTATGTTGGTTAATAATTTAGAGCTTCATGGTGATAATACTACAGCATGTTGATCAGCACGAGAACTTGCCTGTTTCAGCTTTATATTTGCGATCCATAAAAATTTAAACACCGATAAAATCAGAGGTGTAATCGTAGTGATTAGTGCTGAAAGCGGGTAATTATATGGATGCTAATTTACAGGTTAATTAGTATAAATAATATAATTAAAAGCATCAAAAGTTTGAAAATTTTAGTGTTGTGAAACTCAGGGGGTGTAACTATAACCCATTGACATTTATGTATAAAAAGTACCCCATTTGCTGTTATTTAAGTGAGAAATAAAGCTGGACATCAGTACTTTTATGTTGTACATTTTTAAATAGCTTTAACAGTAAAGCACCAGCCAAGAGATGCTCGAAACATCTCAAGGCTGATTAATCAAAATCTTTATAGGACAAAGACAATGACTAGCCAAATTATAACACCACAAATATATGTATCCGTACTAGCTGACTACAACAACGGCCGGATGCATGGCAAATGGATTGATGCTAACCAACCAGCCGAAGCAATCTGGCAAGAAATCAATCAACTCTATATTACTAGTTGTGATCCAAATGTAACCGCAACAGTCTGCCAGGATTGCGGGCATATTCATTTATACGAACACAGCACCTGCAGTGAATGTGAGTCTAGTAATATCAAAATCGTACCTTCTGCCGAAGAGTACGCGATACACGATCACCAGGGTTTCGGTTCTTTTGACGTTTCAGAATACTCAAGCATCGAAGAGCTGGCACAAATGGCCGAAATTATCACAAGTGTAGACAATGAGGACAGTGAATACGCGATCAGCTTCCTGGCAGGCTTGTACGAAGATTTAGACACCATCCAGGCCAAGATTGACGATGTCACAATCTTTCATGGCTCCCGTGGTGATTACGCGCAAGAATTAACCGAGAGTTGCAATGACGTCCCAGAGTATTTGATGTTCTACATTGATTATGACGCGATGGGCCGAGACATGGAGATAAGCGGCGAAATAAACGAAGTTGACCATGACGTCTTCATAATCAATGCCCAAGATTTTTGACCACCAGCAAAGAGAGACTGCATTTGATGTGCACGGATTGCACATCAAATGCAGTTCTGAGCTGGAGAATATTATAGAGAGATAAACTATGACACCAGCGCAAGCAATCAAAATCGCCCAAGAATACGGCGAGGCATTTTTGGCCGTGCCCGATGACGTCTCGCAAACCGTGATTAGTAATCGGTTGAACCAGGCAGCACGGCGCGCAGGAATAAAGTTTTCTTTGTCTTATTCGCTAATGGTACGGCAGCAAGATTTATCGACTAGTCGCTATATTCGTGTTGAGATTTTGGATACGCTCTAAATACATTTGTTGCTTTAATCTAGCGTCTGCGACATCAGGGGTACGAGCGGGGGTAAAAATCCAAATTGAATTTCAGACAAAAAAAAGAGCTAACTGAATACTCAGTTAACTCTTTGATTTATATACCAGGTATATGGTGCGCCCGACACGATTCGAACGTGTGACCGCCTGGTTCGTAGCCAGGTACTCTATCCAGCTGAGCTACGGGCGCTTAATCAGACTATTATACACAATAAGATTCATTATGTAATAATAATTTAATGGCGGAGAGCGAGGGATTCGAACCCTCGATAGGGTATAAGCCTATACGCCCTTAGCAGGGGCGCGCCTTCAGCCACTCGGCCAGCTCTCCGTCTTAAGCCGGCTATTATATAACAGTCGACCGTGAATAATCTACTAAAATTTTACTTTTATGCGATATTTTCTTCATCTTTTTCAGCTTGAATGCGATCATAAATTTCTTCGCGATGTACAGAGACTTCTTTTGGTGCATCAACACCAATTCTTACTTGATTGCCTTTGACACCTAGTACATTAACCACTACATCATCACCTATAATAAGTGACTCGCCTACACGTCGTGTAAGTATTAACATTGTATACTCCTTAGTATCATAAAATTTTACATTAACGGTGAAGAGAAAGAACTTGAATATGTTCAATTTACCCTTGATTGTTCCTAAATTATCTTTCTTGGTTTTGAGCTTTTTCGTAGTTGCACAACAACCAGTACTATTCTATCTTCGATATTTGGACTCAATTTATCGCTAAGCTATCAGTTTATCAGTAATTGTAACGCATATCGATAGAAAACTCTCTAAAATGAAAGACTATTAATGTTCAACCTTGTTCCAAATGAAATGCTTTATGTAAGGCGCGTACACCTAGCTCAAGATATTTCTCATCAATGACAACTGATATTTTGATTTCAGATGTAGAAATCATAGAAATATTAATAGATTCTTCAGCTAAGCAATCAAACATTGTACTGGCTATACCAGCATGTGAACGCATGCCCACCCCAACCACCGATATTTTGGCAATATATTGATCACCAATCACTTCTCTTGCACCTAGTGAATCCGCTGTGTTTTGTAATATTTTACGTGCTGCTTTATAGTCATTACGATGAACGGTAAAGGTAAAGTCTGTTGTTGTATCATGACCTGTATTTTGAATGATCATATCAACTTCGATGTTGCTGCTTGCGATAGGACTTAGAATTTGTGATGCAATGCCTGGATGATCAGGCACACCCAATACAGTGAGTTTTGCTTCGTCTCTATTAAATGCAATACCTGATATTAGTGCTTGTTCCATTTTTGGATCCTCAACCGAAATGAGCGTACCACCACCTTCTTTAAAAGAAGATAATACACGTAGGGGTACATTATATTTACTCGCAAATTCTACTGAACGAATTTGTAATACTTTAGTGCCCAGACTAGCCATTTCTAGCATTTCTTCAAATGTAATATGGTCGAGCCGACGGGCCTCTGAAACAACACGGGGATCAGTTGTATAAACCCCATCAACATCAGTATAAATCTGACATTCATCAGCTTTTAGAGCAGCGGCCAGTGCAACAGCCGTTGTATCTGAACCACCACGGCCTAATGTAGTAATATTGCCATGCTGGTCACAACCTTGAAATCCTGCAACAATAACTATATGTCCGCTGTCCAGTTCTGTACGTATTTTTTCATCATCAATTTCCATGATGCGTGCTTTGTTATGTGTATTATCTGTCAGAATTTTAACTTGACTGCCGGTAAAGGAAATGGCGTTCACACCTTGTTGTTCAAGTGCCATAGACAAAAGTGCGATGGTGACTTGTTCGCCAGTGGATAAAAGTACATCCAGTTCACGGCCTCGCGGTTCATCATTCAAGTCATGGGCTAAAGCCAATAAACGATTGGTTTCACCGCTCATTGCTGAAAGCACAACCACTAACTCATGTCCCTCTTTTTTAAATTTTATAAGTTTTTTAGCGACTTCTTTAATGCGTTCAACGGTACCGACTGAGGTTCCACCATATTTTTGCACAATTAATGACATGTTAACTTTCCAACCTTGAATTAATCCAGCGAACAACTGAATCTAATGCCGTCGTTAGATGTTCTGGTTGACTACCGCCCCCTTGTGCCATATCTGGACGACCGCCACCTTTGCCACCTACCTGCGTAGCCACGTGTCCAACCAGTTCACCCGCACGAATTTTATCGGTGATGTCTTTTGAAACACCGGCGATTAAGGTGATTTTATTATCCTCTACTGATGCTAATATTACTGCTGCAGTGCCTAATTTATTTTTCAACTGATCAACGGTATCACGTAAGGTTTTAGGATCTGCACCTTCTAATTTAGCAGCCAGCACTTTAATACCTGAGACATCAACGGCTGAACTTGCAAGATCACTTCCCGCACTACTTGCTAGTTTACTTTTTAAGGCATCCAGTTCTTTTTCTAGTTGGCGGCTACGTTGAACAAGTTGTGCAGTTTTTTCTGTTACATTTTCTGAAGTCGCTTTAACTGAAGCTGATACCGCCTGTAAACGAGACTCATTAACATCAACATAATCAAGAGCTTGCTCAGCAGTGACAGCTTCAATCCGTCGAATACCTGAAGCAATACCCGCTTCAGATATAACTTTGATCAGGCCGATATCACCTGTGCGCTGGGCATGAGTACCACCGCATAATTCCGTAGAAAAATCAGCCATTTTTAAGACACGTACATCTTCTTCATATTTCTCACCAAATAAGGCCATAGCACCGGTTTGTTTGGCATCATCTAATGACATAATATTTGTTTCAATAGTATGGTTCAGTCTAATTTGTTGATTCACTAAACGTTCAATCTTATGTAATTGTGTAGGTGATACCGGTTCAAAATGAGAAAAGTCAAAACGTAAACGCTGGGCATTAACTAAGGATCCCTTTTGAGCAACATGCTCACCTAATACTTGTTGCAAGGCGGCATGTAATAAATGGGTGGCTGAGTGATTAAGTGCCGTTGCTATGCGTGAAGGAATATCAATATGAGCAGTAATTTTGTCGCCAAGTTTAAACATACCGTTTTCACACACACCGATATGGGTAAATGCTTTACCTTGTTTACGTGTATCGCTGACATCAAAACTAGCTGTTGCCGATGAAATCTGACCTAGATCACCTGCTTGACCACCTGATTCAGCATAAAAGGGACTATTATCTAAAACAATAATGCCTTGTTGGCCAGCATTTAATTGCTCTACTTGTTCACCTTCGATGAGAATACTGGTGATCGTTGCTTCATCATCAGTTTTTTCATATCCCGAAAAAGTGGTGATACCTTCTATTGTTACTTGCTCAGATAGACCACTAGCAAATTGACTAGCTGATCTAGCACGAGTTCGCTGGGCTTCCATCGCACGTTCAAAGCCCGCAATATCCAATGTTAATTCACGTTCGCGCGCTATATCTGCGGTTAAATCAATAGGGAAACCGTAAGTATCATAAAGTTGAAATACGATTTCACCGGGAATTTCTTTATCAGATAATTGAGCGATAGCATTTTCAAGGATCTTAAGACCATTATCTAAAGTATCGGCAAATCGCACTTCTTCTTGTTCTAAAGCACGTTCAACGATTGTTTGTGCTTTAGCAAGCTCAGGAAAAGCCTCACCCATTTCAGCCACTAGCGGCCCAACTAATTTATAGAAAAAATACTCTGTCATGCCTAATTTATGACCGTGACGAATAGCGCGGCGAATAATGCGACGAAGCACATAACCTCGACCCTCATTAGAAGGCTGCACGCCATCCATTATCATAAAGGCGCATGAGCGAATATGATCGGCAATGACTCGTAAAGAAGTATTACTCGGATCTTCTGTCCCTGATAATGCCTGTATGGATTTTATTAAATGCTGAAATAAGTCGATATCATAATTATTATGTACATCTTGCAATACTGCAGCAAGACGCTCTAAACCCATACCAGTATCAACCGATGGTTTGGGTAGTGGTGTCAAGGTACCATCAGCAGCCCGCTCAAACTGCATGAAGACTAGGTTCCATATTTCGATATAACGATCACCATCTTCTTCAGCAGTTCCTGGTGGACCACCAGCAACATCCTCACCATGGTCATAGAAAATTTCTGAACAAGGACCACAAGGGCCTGTATCTCCCATAGACCAGAAATTATCTTTGGCCCCTATGCGTGAGACACGAGTAGGATCCACACCGATCTCTTTTATCCATATATCTGCAGCTTCATCATCTTCATCAAAAACAGTGAGCCACAGCTTTTCAGGCGGCAAGGCAAGAGTTACAGTCAGAAACTCCCAAGCGTACTGAATGGCTTCACGTTTGAAATAATCACCAAAACTGAAATTACCTAACATTTCAAAAAATGTGTGATGACGAGCAGTATAACCAACATTTTCTAAATCGTTATGTTTACCACCAGCACGTAAACAACGTTGAGAGGTAACCGCCTTAGAATACTTGCGTACTTCTTGACCTAGAAATAATTCTTTAAATTGAACCATTCCTGCATTGGTAAACAATAAAGTGGGATCATTAGCCGGTACTAATGGGCTGCTTGATACAATTTCATGGCCTTTCTTTTGATAAAAGTCCAAAAAGAGATGTCGGATTTCTGCACTACTTTTCATAATATTTATTAAAGCTTTCAGTTATATGTTCATGAGTAAAACCACGATATTGTAAAAACCGTTGCTGTTTTGCACGATCTTTATAATCTGCTGGCTGTTGCTCGCCAAAACGTTTGCAACGAACTCCCGCCGCAAGCGTAAACCAATCAATATCAGATTCTGCCAATGCTGCACTGATAAGTTCAGTATCAACACCACGTTCTTTTAATTCTTGTCTAATCTTTTGATAACCAAATCCACGTTGCGAACGATAACGAAGATAATTTTCAGCAAATCGTTGATCACTTTGCAGATTTGCCTTGGTTAGTTTGTCGATGACAATAATAATGTCATCATGGTCAAAATCGGTACCTAACTTTCTAACTAGCTCGGTAATACTATGTTCTCGCCGAGCTAGTAAATTCATCGCACGCTCATTAAGCGACTGTTTCCTCACCCTCCTGGAAGTTCGCTCTCATTGTCTTCCGCTACAGGCGCAGTAACTGAACCCTTAGGAGGTAATAATGCTGCACGAATTCTAGCCTCTATTTCATTCGCCATTTCAGAATGTTCTTTTAAATAAGCACGCACATTATCTTTACCTTGGCCAATTCTAGTGCCAGAGTAGCTATACCATGCGCCTGATTTTTCAACAATATCTTCTTGCACACCTAAATCAATCAACTCACCTTCATGCGAAATACCTTCACCATAAAGAATGTCGAATTGTACTTGTTTGAAAGGTGGTGCCACTTTGTTTTTGACTACTTTAACGCGGGTTTCATTACCCAGAATTTCATCACCTTTTTTGATAGCCCCAATACGGCGTATATCAAGACGAACCGAAGCATAGAATTTTAAAGCATTACCACCGGTGGTTGTTTCAGGGCTTCCAAACATGACACCAATTTTCATTCGAATTTGATTGATGAAAATAACTAAGGTATTTGAGCGTTTGATGTTAGCGGTCAGTTTGCGCAAGGCTTGTGACATTAATCGCGCTTGCAGGCCCATATGGCTATCACCCATATCGCCTTCGATTTCAGCTTTAGGTGTTAATGCTGCTACCGAATCAATAACAACCACATCTACTGCGCCCGAGCGAACTAACATATCGGTAATTTCTAAAGCTTGTTCACCGGTATCTGGTTGTGAGACTAATAAATCATCAATATTGACACCCAATTTCTGAGCATATAATGGATCAAGCGCATGTTCAGCATCAACAAAAGCAGCCGTGCCGCCCATTTTTTGCATTTCTGCGATGGCATGTAAGGTGAGTGTTGTTTTACCTGAAGACTCAGGACCATAGATTTCAACCACGCGCCCACGCGGTAAACCACCAATGCCAAGTGCAACATCCAGACCTATTGAGCCTGTTGATACCGCATCGATATCACGTGAAGCGGCAGAGTCACCCAAGCGCATAACAGCACCTTTACCAAATTGTTTTTCTATTTGGCCTAAGGCTGCGCCTAATGCTTTTTTCTTGTCGTCTTCCATTTTAGTCGCCATCGTTTAATCCAGATATCAGTAAACGTTCGATTATCCCATAGATGGCAATCAGTCTCTAGCGTTTTTGATTATTCCTTGTAAGCCATGTTTTACTGCTTGCCGTCTGATGGACTCTCGGTCGCCTTTAAAATGATAAAGCTGAGTTTGAATTCCTGAATATTTTGTATACCACGCTAGCCAAACAGTACCTACTGGCTTATCTATAGAACCGCCATCTGGGCCAGCAATACCGGTAATAGCAACACTAATGTCAGTCCTCGACTTCGCTAATGCACCCTCTGCCATTTCGATTACAACTTGCTCACTGACTGCGCCAAACTGATTCAAGCTTGGCGCTGAAACATTCAGTAAGTCTTGCTTTGCTTGGTTACTATAGCTGATAAAGCCACGCTCAAACCAAAGTGAACTACCGGCAACATCGGTACAACACTTTGCTAACCAGCCACCTGTACACGATTCCGCGACAGATAATCGCCAGTTTCGATGTTGCAGACAGTCAGCGACCTGTGAAGTAATTTGCAAGAGTTCTGAGTCAGAAATAGTGTGCATAATTAAATTTTAATCTCTTGCTATGAAATCAAACAGCGATACCTACTTAGTGCTAGGTATGCTGTTCATTCCAGCATTATCAAAATACCGCTTGTTATTTATGTCGGTTTTAAATCAAATGCAATGCAGATCCGTTGTTCATCAGAACTGAAGGGCAATGTGCGATGAAACACCGATGATGGAAACATAACGATGTCTCCTACTGCTGGCGCTACTGTTTTAGTTGGAAAGTTATCATGTTTCTTGGGATAATCATCACCATGTGTGCTCAATTCAATACTGCCTTCATGTTCGTGTTTTTTTTCTGTAGGCAACGACAAATAAAGCGCTCCACTCACCCAACCATCTTCATGGATATGAGAGGTTAAATGTCCACCTTGTGACATTTTTACATACCATGAACTAGCAAACTCGGTCTTTTTGGGAAACGACTTTACAAACACACACTGTTCGCCCGAAAAAGTTTGCCGATAACGTTCAATCGCATCTTCAACTAACTGGCCAATAGCACGGAATGAAGCTTCGTCACGCTTGAACAAATTACCCGAAGATTGCTCACCATTAACTAATCGACCTTGTATTTTCTTTTCGATATCTGCCACGTTGATGTCGTTTAATAACTCTGCAAGCAATTCACTATTTTCACCTTTCAGCTCTTTTACTTGGGTATGAAATACAAAATCGAGTGGGTTTTTACAGAAATTATAATCGTTCTCTGTGCCAAAGTTATCGGCGTAGTGTCCGGTTAATGTTGCTAGAAATGGCGAACTATGCTTTTTGACTTTAAGCGTATCTAAGCCCTGTTTGAATTCATCAAACCGGCCTGTTTTGTATAGGCAATATAATGAACGTTCTTGCCAATCAGCAAAGTCTGAGCGTTGAAAGTGAGTTAATGCACCTTCTAAATCACAACTGTCATAAAGATAAACAGCAAAACTGTAATTTGCTACCGGTAAGGTAGGATCCAGTGTTAGGGCCTGTTTATAAAACTTAATCGATTCACCATAACGCCCCTGATCACGCAATACTTCTCCCATATTGCTATGCACTTCTGCATAATCAGGATTAAGTTCTAAAGCATCATTATAACTTTCAATGGCATCACCTAATTTACCCTCATTTTTTAGCGCTGTACCCATATTGAAATACACTTTGGCATCTTTTTGAATCATCAGCGCACGTTGATAAACCGCAATAGCTTCTGCCAATTTATTCTGTTCTTGCAATACCACACCCAGATTGACTAAGGCTTCAAAAAAGCTGGGTTGTAATTCAATTGCTTTTTGATAACTGCTCGCAGCTTGTTTAAATTTATCTTGCGATTGTAATGCTGCACCCAGATTGTAATGAGCATCTGTTAAGTCTGGTTTTAAATTCAGCGCTTTTTTATAACTTAAGATAGCTTCTTCAGTACGGTTTAGATTTGTTAATAAAATACCGAGATTAAAATGCAACTCACCCACTGAAGGGTCTATTTCTAATGCTTTGCGAAAAGCAATGACCGCTTCTTTAAACTTATTTTGACCCGCAAGTGTATTGCCATAAAGGTTATATAATACAAAAGCGTCAGGGAATGTTTTAAGTAATGCTTTGGCGGTTGATTCTGCAAGCTCTAAATGACCACTGTTAAGCGCATTTAATAGCGGCTGAATTTCTGCTTGAGTGGGTGGTCTCATTTTTATCGGTTGTTTCATTATTTCTACCTAAATTTTTGTTTAGTCTATAACTATACTTAAAATATGCTTTTTATGCCTGCATTAACTGGTTATAGTTAAGCATACTAATTGAACTTAATAATTGTGTACCCTCAATAAAATTATTCTGAAAAAGGCTATCCAGTGACTAAAAAAGCATCATTATTAACCTTAAACTTCGATAATCGTTTTGTCGAAGGTTTACCTGCCGATCCTGAAACAGACAATCATCGTCGGCAAGTATTGTCAGCCTGTTATTCATTGGTAAAACCAACAATAGTACCAGAGCCAAGCTTGGTTGCATTTTCATCTGAGGTGGCTACATTATTAGACCTATCAGACCATGACTGCTTATCAAATGACTTCACACAAGTTTTTGCTGGCAATCAACTTTTAGCAGGTATGCAGCCCTATGCACAATGTTACGGCGGTCATCAATTTGGCAATTGGGCAGGACAATTAGGCGATGGTCGCGCTATTAATTTAGGCGAAATCATTAATCAAGATGGTCAACATTATGCACTCCAACTCAAAGGTGCTGGTATTACGCCCTATTCTCGTACAGCTGATGGTTTAGCCGTATTACGTTCATCTGTTCGTGAGTTTTTATGCAGTGAAGCGATGTTTCATCTCGGGGTACCAACCACTCGGGCCCTAAGTTTAGTCACCACTGGTGCAAATGTTGTCAGGGATATGTTTTACGATGGACGAGCCAAACAAGAGCCTGGTGCTATTGTATGTCGCGTAGCGCCTTCTTTTTTACGCTTTGGTAGTTACGAAATACATTCTGCTCGTGGTGATGTTGATACCTTACGTCAATTAGTAGATTTCACCATTACTACAGAATTCCCACATCTCGGGACACCCAGCGTTGATGTTTATCTAAAATGGTTTACTGAAGTATGTGACCGCACGGCAGATATGATTGTGCACTGGATGCGAGTAGGTTTTGTGCATGGTGTGATGAATACCGATAACATGTCGATTTTAGGCTTAACAATTGATTATGGACCCTATGGCTGGTTGGAAGTTTACGATCCAAACTGGACACCAAATACGACCGATGCCAGTGGCAGACGATATCGTTTTGGTAATCAAGCACAAATAGGCCAGTGGAATTTATTTCAACTCGCTAACGCTATTTACCCGCTGATTGACCAAGCCGAACCTTTACGTCAGATCCTTAATGACTATGTCGAATTGTATGACCAAAAATGGCAGTTGATGCGTGCTGAAAAATTAGGTTTGAGCCAATCCAAAGCCAACAACGCAGATCTTGATCTTAATCATGAATTACATAAAGTTTTACAACTGGTTGAAACGGATATGACCATTTTTTATAGAAAACTAGCCGATGTTGATTGTGAAAATATTGACCTATCTGATAATGAGCTGATCGCCCCAATAATGGAGGCTTATTATGCCCCTGAAGCCTTAAGTAAGGATGTTAAAATACGTATTTGCAACTGGTTACGCCAATATCAACAGCGCGTTATTGACGATGGCATCTCAAACCCAGTCCGTCGTGACAAAATGAATAAAGTTAATCCCAAATATGTCTTTCGCAACTATATGGCACAATTAGCGATCGATAAGGCAGAACAAGGTGATTTCAGCTTGGTCGATGAGCTACTTGAGTTATTACGTCGACCTTATGATGAGCAAGCTGATATGGCAACTTATGCACTTAAACGACCTGATTGGGCACGGGATCGACCGGGTTGCTCGATGTTATCGTGTAGTTCGTAAAAGTCTTAAACAATAATTAGGCGCGTAGTTATGAAACTTATCATCCCTTTATTCACAATATTAATGAGTTGTTATCGTCCTGCTTATAGTGCCGAATTATTAGAAATTGAAACCCTTGCTAGCGGACTAGGCGTTCCGTGGGGCATGGCCATTATGCCTGACCATAAATTGCTTATCAGTCAGCGTGAAGGTCAGCTTTCTCTGCTTGACTTAGACTCGGGTTCAATAACTGATATTACGGGATTACCTGCTATCAAAGTAGCTGGCCAAGGTGGTTTATTTGATGTTGCCTTATCACCAGATTATAGTAATACACCGTGGATTTATTTAAGTTACAGCAAAGCTATATCAGGCAAAGGTGCTACTACATTATCGCGGGCTAAGCTAGTTGGTAACGCCCTAATTGATTGGCAAGATTTATTGGTCACAAAATCTATTACTGGCACTAACTATCACTTTGGCGGCAGGATTACTTTTGATGACAAAAATCACGTTTTTTTGTCAGTAGGTGAAAGAGGTGTTCGTCCTAATGCTCAAGATCTCACGACCCATGCAGGTTCAATCTTACGCTTGAATTTAGATGGCAGTGTGCCTGCTGATAACCCCTTTGTCTGCAACAATAAGGTATTGCCTGAAATTTGGAGTTATGGTCATCGCAATCCCCAAGGTTTATTTTTCAATAACTATACCCAGCAATTATGGGCAATAGAACACGGCCCTCGTGGTGGTGATGAAATCAACTTGATCGCAGCAGGTAAAAATTATGGCTGGCCAATTATCTCTTACGGTATGGAGTACTACAGAGAAGTACCGGTTGGGCAAGGAACAGAACAGATAGGCATGGAACAGCCCATTAAACGCTTTGTTCCCTCAATAGCGCCGAGCAGCATTATTCAATACACAGGCGTTTTATTCCCTGAATGGCATAATAATTTGCTTGCTGGCGCATTAAAATTACAGCACCTTAACCGCATTGTATTAGACAATCATAATCAAGTGGTGTCCGAGACACGCCTATTACGGGATATTAAAGGTAGAATTAGAAATATTATTGAAAGTCCCGAAGGCTGGTTATATGTATCAACAGATAATGGTCGTATTTTAAAAATCAGTCCTCACCTTGCCGATAACGAATAGCCATAACAAAATACTGCTTCACACCTGTTGCTAAGGTAATAATAGCTTTGTCATCAACTTGCTTACCCCGTAATGCCAAAGCTAAGGGAGAGTCCATACTGATATTGCCTTTTTGATGATCAATTTCATCTGGGCCAACAATACGATATTCCACTTCCTCACCTTGTTCGTTCTGTAGGAGAACCCAAGCCGCAAAAAATATTTTATTCTTATTGTCTGGAGCAGCAGCAACAACATGTAAATCAGGCATTCTTTTCTGCAAATAGCGAATTCTGCGATCTAGACCACGTAATTCTTTTTTTCGGTAGATATATTCGGCATTTTCCGATCTATCCCCTTCAGCTGCAGCCGCAGATAAAGCCCTCACAACCTCCCTGCGTCTTATCCAAATCTGAGCAAGTTCTTCATTTAGACGCTTCATGCCTTGTAAGGTGATGTATGGTGATGATGCCATGGTCAACTCATCCAAGTTTCAAATAAAAAAGCCACCAAAACTAAGGTGGCTTGAATTTATCTGCTTAATAAATTCAGCTGACTTTTTTCACTGAGTCGTCAACATCAGTCAATTTATTAATATCAAAAAACAGGCAGTCAGGTGTGTTTTCACTCGAATAAATACCTTCAATGACATCTTCTATCTTACTAATTAAAGCCATGCCACCACTGCGACTTGATTGGAAGTCTGCTTGTGTATAATTGGTTACATCATTAATTTCATCAATCATTAGGGCATAACGTGGTGTTTTACCATCCAATGTAATAAATAATAAAACTTGCCGCATACCACCCTGTATTTGATCACGTGCTCGAGTAAACAATGCGCGTAAGCGTCGTAAAGTTGTTGCCCGTTCATGAGCCAGCTTTTCTAATGCTTCATCTTGCCGATCATTATCACGTAATGTAATCAGCTCTTCTGCTAAGGCATACAGCATTTTGTGCGGCTCTTTAAAGCTTTCTAGTAATTCTGTTAGCGTTTCGTCGCGTGTTTCAAAGTTGTTATACCACTTGCCAAAGGCACAATCATTTGGATTCGTTGTTTTGGTGAATGCTATGCCTGTTTTTATTGTAGCTTCTAATGCATTCATCCATTCGACATGTTCATTTTCATGCTCAGTTAAGTTAGCCAACAAGGCTGACTTATTATCTATGCCTGAAGGAATGCCAATTCGATGAGCGAAATCTAGCACCGGCACAATTGAGCCTTGAAATTTAGTCACTCCACAAAAACCACGCTCTTCAACAGGTACTCGTTGGATATCGTTTACTTCCTGGCCTAACATAAGTACATTTTCAACATTTAGACCAAACATCATATCCTCAACAAAAAAGGTAAATATTTGCCGGCGGAGATCAGTTTTGCCGCTTTGTTTATTGCTAGACTCATGGTTTAGCGCCATGTTACATACCTCTGTAAGTTAGTATTCATAAGGTATTTACCTTAATTTTTCGGGAGAGTAACACCCCGCCTTCATAATATTAAGCAAAAGGTGAGCCATGTTTTGTTACCAACAGGGTATATACTTTATGTAGACGCTACCTATTTATGTAGTAGCTGTTGCAATTTTTGCTCATTAACATTAACACCTAAAAATCCGGCAACTAGCCGCATATCAGCCTCAGCATTTTCTAAACAGCTCGTTGCACCAGGTGAGGGTGTCATATTGAAAACAATGCCATTTCCAGGATTAATTTTAGCTTCACCCAACATAAGAATAGACTTTTTCTTATCAATTAACTGTGGCCTAACACCTCCATAACCTTTAGCAAAACTGACATCTTTTAACTGTAATGATGGCACGATTTTTCTAGCATCCTTTAAAAATAGCCAACAACGCAAACCAGGTACTTCAAACAGAAAGTTTTTTAAAATATAATTACGAATGTCTGTAACTTTAAATAAATCCCAAAATACTTTTAAAACCTGACGATCTAATTTAAGTACCGTTAAAAACTCAAAAAAAGTACTCATATTGTATCGTTCTAGCAAAGGTAATAATAAAGCCGTTGGCCCAAACCTTGTTTGTCCTTCAACCAATACATCAGGATCACCATGAACAGCTGCAAATGGTAGCAGGTCATTTTGGATAGTATAAACCTTACCATTCAATACTTTTGGAGTGAAATAGAAACTGCCTGCAACAGGTAGGCATGAAAACTCTAAGCCATGTCCCATTTGTTGAGCAAGTAAGAGACTATGTCCGCCTGCTGAGACCACTACCGTTTTAGCTTTAATACTTCGATCTTGGGTATTGATATGAAATATGCCATCCTTGTGAAGGATTTCTTCCACCTGACTATTCATTTTTAATTTAATCTTCGTGTCAGTATTTTTATTCGCTTCAGTTACGAAAGATTCAGCTAGTTTATTATAATCAACAGCAGAATATTCATCTAGTACGGCTAACGCGACACAGGGCTCAGGACGAAATTCACCATTAAGCATCACAACATTGGGTTCTATTTGGGCAATATCTTCTTTTTCTAATAGTTGCATCGTTGTAAAACTATCACGGAAAATTTTAAATCGTTCCCGTATTAGCCTACATTCTTTTTCACCAACTCCAATGACCATTTTAGGATATTTAAAAATAATATTGTCACGATCTTTTAAAGTCTCAGTGTAATTAACCACCATCTCTGCTGATGCTTTGACTTTACACGCTTTGTCCAAAGTGTAATTGGTCTCAATATCGCCACAATGTAAAGTCTGACTATTATTGCGCCCATGCGAGTTAACCTTGGCAACACCATCATATTTTTCAATTAAAACGATGTCATTAACATCACTATATTCCGCGAGTAAATATAATAATGCAGTGCCGCATACCCCACCACCGATGATGGCTACCTGATGAATTTTTTCAGACATTTTAGATCCTATATTTAGTTATCATAGAGTCTACCAAATAGCGCATTCTTACGGGTAAAAATATATCCCTTCGGCCCGTCCTGTTATTGCTTCACCGCCATATTAGGTTTTATTATTCATTTCTGTAAATGAAGGAATACTAGACAAAATTGCCTGCAATTCATCTTGATTAGATGTTGGGGCTTGCGAGTTATCTTCAATATCACTCATTGCTTCATTTTGTTCTAACACTCTTATTTCAGTCATCATCTCATTTAGATCTTCTTCTGAAGGCAGTGGCTCAGAAGTCAATTCCTTCATCATTTCTTCTAAAGCATGCTCTGCATCAGCCAGCTTTTCAGTTTTTTTTAGCTCTGGCTCTGGCTCTACAATCAATTCGGAATCATCTAGGCCTGATTCTTTTAACTTTGCCTCTATATTCCACACATCAGTTAACAATTCTTCTATAGCATCTTCGTCGGGAAGCGGAAGTTGTGGAGAACTACTTTCAAAAACAGTATCTGACTCCGCTTCTATTTCTATTTCGGGCTCGACTTCGATTTCTGGCTCGATGTCTAATTGTGCCTTTGCCTCGATTAAGGGCTCAACGTCAACTTCTGGTTCCACATCAGTTTCCAGCTCGATATGTAATTCTGTTTCAGCTTCTGGTTCGGCTTTGATTTCAGGCTCAGATTTTAATTCTGGTTCAGACTCGATTTCGGTTTCAGCGTCAGCCTCTAACGCTGCTTCGAGCTCTAGGATCCCCTCTGGTTCGGATTCTGATTCTACTTTGAAGTCTTGTTGGAGTTCAGGTTTGACTTCAGCATTCAACTCTGCTTCGTTCTCTAGAAATACTTCGGCTTCAGTTTCTGGCTCGATTTGTAATTCTGGTTCAGCTTCGATTTCCGGCCCGGCTTCCTTTTCTGGCTCAGCTATCACTTCGAACACATCAACTTTTTCACTACGGTTTTCAATATCAGCCTGCACAGATCGTGCTCTTACTTTTTCCCTTAAAACTTCTAATTCTGTTTTTTCTATAGGTTCTAGATTAGTGTCGTTCGCTTGAACTTCGATCTGTTCTTGAATTGCTTCAGTCGTTTCGGATGTATTCATTAATGCCGTCAGCATAGCTTCTTCAGTATTAAAAGAAGGTTGTTCTACTTTTGGTTCTGCTTCCAACCCTAGTTCAGCTTCGATTTCTGACTCGGCTTCTAATTCTTGTTCCGCTTCTACTTCAGACTCCGCTACAAATTCTGGTTCTGGTTCTGGTTCTGGTTCTGGTTCTGGTTCTGGTTCTGGTTCTGGGTTAGTTTCAGTTTCTAGCTCGGCTCCTAGTGATGAATCAGCTCCTATTTCTTGTTCCACTTCTACTTCAGAC
>Ga0307492_10000121_pt1 | contig 36046 bp, 28 predicted proteins | sample SI3LmetaG_FD_202365 | JGI IMG/M metagenome (GOLD analysis project Ga0307492, IMG submission 202365) | Sea-ice brine microbial communities from Beaufort Sea near Barrow, Alaska, United States - SI3L | ecosystem: Environmental > Aquatic > Marine > Coastal | place: USA: Alaska | collected 2017-05-06 | reverse complement strand
TAAATAGCGCAACAGCCGCGGCTATCGCACACGCATCAACGCCAGCAAGGACGTGCTCGAAAGAGTGGTCTTGGCCGGCCGGAATAAGTCCAATCCGGGTTCGCAGATGAGTACTAAATGGCGCGCCATTCAGGACAAATCTGCGAACTTGTATACCATTGAAATGTTTATATAATTTCTATTCTTCTGAGATCCCAATGCGCTAACCTTGCGGATGCTGGAGCTCGACTACAATCAACCCGAGCGCTAACGATCGCGCCGATTTGCACGCTCCTGTCGAGGCCCCGTCACGAAGGATTGTTGGAGTCTTGCGGAGTCTGGACGGGAAGCCGGCCCCTCACCTGGCAGACGCAGATCGAGACGTCCCGGGCCTGTTTCCCGGTCGCGATAGAGGCAACTCCTGTCCAATGCTGCCTAACCGAAATTCGGCAGCGGAATCCCGAACGTCTGCAGGATGAGGAAAGTATTTAGCAGCAGAACTAACGCGGTCGCGATGAACGCCGCTAGGAGGGTCAGCCGACTGTTGGCGAACTGACCCATTATGTCGCGCCGGCTGGTGAAGATCAGGAGCGAGATCATCGGCAGCGGCAGTGCGATCGAGAGCACGACTTGGCTGATGACGAGAGAGCTTGTTGCATTCGCTCCCAGCGCGACCACCATGAAGGCGGGCAGCATCGTGAACAGTCTGCGCACCACAATCGAGACGCGAAACCTGAGGAAGCCTTGCATGATCATCTGACCAGCCATCGTTCCCACGGTCGAACTCGAAATTCCGGAGACGATAAGCGACAGCAGGAACACCCCCGCGGCGCCAACCCCGAGCAGCGGGGTTAGCGTGTGATATGCGGTCTCGATTTCTGCGACGTCGGTGTGGCCGGCATGGAACGCGCCTGAAGCCATCATAACCATGGCGATATTGACAAGGCCGGCTACCGCCAGGGCGATGACGACCTCCTGGTTGGAGAACCGCAGAAGCTTGCGCTTCTCGGCGTCGTTATGAACCGGTGTACGGGCCTGCGTGAGGCCCGAATGCAGGTAGACCGCGTGCGGCATCACGGTGGCACCAATGATGCCGACCGACAGCAACAACGCCTCGCCGTCAGGAATCTGCGGCAGGACCACATGGATCGCAGCGGACGTCCAATCGACCGGAGCGATGAACAACTCGACCACGTAACAAAGGGCGATGATGCTCACCATGCCGCCGATGATCAGCTCGATCGGACGGAAGCCCGATCGCTCGAACATCAGCACCCCATAGGTGACGACCGCCGTTACCGCCATTCCCCCCAACAGCGGCATGTGAAACAGCAACGACAGACCTATCGCGCCACCGAGAAATTCGGCGAGATCTGTTGCCATAGCGGCGACCTCGCTGGCCGCCCACATTGCCCACACGACGGGCTGGGGAAAATGGTCTCGGCACATCTCCGCGAGATTGCGGCCAGTCACGATGCCGAGCTTGGCCGAGAGCGCCTGGAACAGCATCGCGATCAGGTTGGCGGCGAGCACCACCCAAAGCAGGGTGTAGCCATACTTCGCCCCTGCCTGGATGTTTGTCGCGAAATTGCCGGGATCCATGTAGGCAATCGAGGCGATCACCGCCGGTCCGGCAAAGGCCAAATAAGCCCGCAACCCGCTGTGCCTGCCCTCAAGCACCTGACGCGCCGCGGATACAGTCCGTTCGGAAAGTGATCCCCGCGGGGCGACGGTTTCGGTCACTTGGCTCACGTATCCCTTACATGAAAATGTAGCACAGGCTACAAAAGCCTAAGGGCTCATTCGTAGCTGTCAAGCCGATCAGTAATGCAGGTTGCGCTACATTCTGACACACGATCAAATGTGTCTCACCGAAGTAGAAGCGCAACCATCCAGGACTCATGCCCAGGACTCATGCCATGGCGTCGCAGGCGCCGGACAAGGCGCGAAAACCGACAGAACTGCCCAGTGAGCTCATTCAGGCGCGTCGCTTCGGCAAGACCCGGTCGGCCCAATCGACGGCCTTGTTTGAAGATTATGTGGAACTCATCGCCGAACTGCTGGCCGGTACTGGCGAGGCGCGTCCGACCGACATTGCCCGGCGCCTCGGCGTATCGCACGCGACCGCCATCAAGACGATCTCTCGCCTGAAACGGTCGGGTCTGGTGACGTCGCGTCCGTATCGCGGGGTATTCCTGACAAAAGAAGGGCGCTCCTTGGCCGAGCGCGTCCACGTTCGCCACAGGCTGGTCGTGGACCTGCTGCGCGCAGTGGGCGTCCCCACCGAATCCGCCGAGGCCGACGCCGAAGGCATCGAGCACCACGTCTCGGACGTGACGTTGCGGGCATTCGCGCAGTTTCTGAAGGCCCGTCGCAGCAAGAGCTAGCGGCAGGAATCCCGCCACTCAAGCCCTTCAAAGACGTGCCGCGAAGCCGGCGGTTAACGGCCTAGCGAGCGTGGCGAACGCAATCGTTGTGTCGGAGGAGGAGATCCGGATCGTCGCCAACAACAGGATACCGCGAATGCCCTGTATCTATCGCAGTAGCTCGAAAGAACAAATGGCCCTTTAATGGTCTCTCCGGACAGCGACGACGAAGGACCCAAGACCAGATGACAGGCGAGCCTTGTGAACACCTCCCTCGTAGAGTCCTCGTGCTGGCGGCGGCTTTCACGGCCCTGATGTGGTCGGACTGCAAGGCGGCAGGATCGTTTCAGACCAGGCCAGCGTTCCAACCCGCGGCTACCACCGGAGAGGCTGGTTCAAAAAACAGGTCCGGGCCGAGAACATCTCTCGGCGAACATTGCCGCCGACTGGCCCCACAATCATTGCGTGGGGCAGTACGAACGATCTTCGCTGAGCCCATTTCAGCGGCCTCGCAATGCCCGGCGACCAGATCGACCAGCCGCCGGGCGCCGCTCCTCGAGCAGGAGCGAGCGAGCGAGGCCCTACCCGGCCGGAGCGACAGCGCCGGCCGGGTTGGACGCTGACGGATCTCCCTCGCGGCTGAGGAACATCATTCGGAGTGCGGGGACGATCACGAGCATCAGGATCGGTCCGATCAACATGCCGCCGACGACCACGGTGGCGAGCGGCCGCTGCACCTGGCTGCCGATGCCGGTCGAAATTGTCGCGGGGAACAGCCCGATGCAGGCGGACATCGCGGTCATCAGCATCGGCCGCATCCGCTGGGTCGCGGCGTAGAACATCGCCTGATTGCTTTCCATGCCGGAGGCCCTGACCTGATTGTAATAGGTGATCATCAGGATGCCGTCCATGACCGCAACACCGAACAGCGAAACGAAGCCGATCGCGGCCGAAACGCTAAAATCCAATCCGGTGGCGTAGAGCGCGATGATGCCGCCGCCCACCGCGAACGGGATTCCCGCCAAAGCGAGAAGACTGTCACGCAGCGATTCCAGCTGGCCGTAGAGCAGCACCAGAATCATGACAAGGCAGATCGGGACGATCACCTCGAGCCTCTTCTTGGCGAGCTCGAGAGCTCCGAATTCGCCAGCCCAGACGATGCTGTATCCGGCCGGCAGGCTGACGTTCTTCGCGATCCGCTCCTGCGCTTCCTTGACCGTCCCGCCCAGGTCGCGCCCGCGGACGCTGAACTTGACGGGAATGAACCGGGCGCCGAATTCATGGTAGATGGTGGTGACCCCGGTATCCAGACTGATCGTGGCGAGTTCACGCAGTGGAACGTAGGCTGCGCTGCCGTCGGCGTTCTTGTACCCGATCTTGAGTTCGCCGACGGATTCGAGACTGTTGCGGTATTCGCTGGCAAGGCGAACGGTGACGTTGAATTGGCGATCGCCTTCCAGAAGCATAGTCGCGACCGTGCCGCCCAGTGCCGTTTGAATAGTCGAGTTGACGTCGCCGACATTGAGACCATAGCGAGCCGCCCTCTCCCGATCCACCTTGATGTTCAGGTTCGGCTGGCCGAGAACGTGAAAGATTCCGATATCCGCCATGCCTCGGACCTTCGCCATCTCGAGCTGGACCTTGACGGCGAGATCTTCGAGTATCGTCAAGTTGGGCCCGACGATCTTGACCGAATTGGCGCCTTTGACGCTCGACATCGCCTCGTTGATGTTGTCCTGGATGTATTGCGCGAAATTGAAGGTCGCTCCAGGCAATGCGTCGGTCAATTCCTGGTTCAGTTCCGCAATCAGCTTCGTCTTGGTTTGGCCTGCGGGCCATTCCTCGGCAGGCTTGAGCGGCACAAACAGTTCGACGTTGGAAAACGCCGCAGGATAGCTGCCGTTGTCCGGACGGCCATGCTCGGACGTGACGGTTATGACTTCGGGATGCCGGAGCACGACTGCGCGCAGCTTTTCAATGGCCGAAGTGCCGGCGTCCAATCCCATTGTGGACGGCAGCGCGACGCGGATCCAGAAATTACCTTCCTCCAGCTGCGGCAGGAACTCGCTGCCGAGCCGCGTCGCCATCAGGCCGGTAGCGGTCAGAAACGCCAGCCCTGCCGCAACCATCGTCCTGCGATGGGCCAGCGACCAGCGCAGAGCGATCGAATAGACCCTGTGCAGCGCTCGGACGACCATCGTTTCGGCCTCGTCGACGTGCTTCGGCAGCAGGATGGATGCCAGCACCGGGGTGATGGTGAAGGTCGCGATGAGCGCGCCAGTCAGGGCGTAGCCGTAGGTTCGGGCCATGGGACTGAAAATCTTGCCTTCGATACCCTGCATCGTGAACAACGGAACGAAGGCCGCAACGGTGATGATGGTTGAGGCAAGTATCGCCTTGTCGACCTGAAGCGCGCTGACCAGAATGAGGCGCAGGCGATCGGTCCAGGTGTTGCGGAGGCCGGGTTGCTGCCTGGTCGGATCAACGCCCCATGCTCCCTCGGCAAGCTGGCCGAGCACAGCTTGCCTCTCGGGGGGCGGCATCTGATAATTTCGGAAGACGTTCTCGACGAGGATCACGGCCGAATCGACGATGATGCCGAAATCCACGGCCCCGACCGACAGAAGATTTGCATCCTCTCCCCGCAACGCCATGATGATGACGCTGAAGAACAGCGCGAACGGGATGTTCACTCCGACGATGATGGCGCTGCGCAGATTGCCCAGGAAGATCCACTGGATCACAAAGACCAGCAGGCAGCCGAAGACGAGATTGTGCAGCACGGTGTTGGTGGTGACCGCGACGAGTTTCATGCGGTCATAATAGGGGACGAGCTTGATTCCGGGCGGCAGCGTGCCGTCACTGTTCATCTTCTCGACTTCAGCCTTGACCCGCGGCACGACGTCGTTGGTGTGCAGGGTCTGGTTCATCACCAGAATGGACACCACCACGTCGTCGTCATGATCCTTTCCCACCTGGCCGAGCCTGGGCATGAATCCGACCTCGACCTTGGCGACGTCCTTCACCAGCACAGGAACGCCGTTGAACTGGGCCAGCACGACGTTCTCGACGTCTTCGGTCCGGTAGCCCTGTGTCAGATCGTCGGCGCCGCCGCTGTCGATCAAGCCGATGCCGCGGATGTTGACGGACTGCTGGCCGACCGTGATCTCGCGCCCGCCTACGTTGACATTGGCGTTGCCGAGCGCGGAGATGATCTGCGGGATCGTGACGCGGTAGGCTTCAATCTTCTGAAGATCGACGTCCACGTTGATCTGCTTGGTCGGACCGCCGAAGGAATTCACCTGAACGACACCCGGCACGGCGAACAGGCGGCGCTGGACGATCCAGTCCTGAACGGTCCGCAGGTTTGTCAGTCCGAAATGCGGCGACCCGACTACTTGATAGCGAAAGATCTCGTAGGTGCCGGCCGCCTGCTGAACTTGCGGAACCTGGTTCTGCGGTAGCGTAACGTTCTGCTGCAGGCTCAGGATCGTCTGTGTGCGCGCGAAGTTGTAATCGACGCCGTATTGAAAGGTGACGCGGATGAACGACAGGCCATAGAACGACGTCGAGTTGATCTTGGTGACTCCCGGCGTGGGATAGAGACCTACCTCCATCGGAGTAGTGTAGTAGCGCTCCATCTCCTCGGCGGCTAATCCCGGAGCCTGCGCGTAGATCTCCAGGATCACCGGCGCGGGGTTGGGATATGCCTCGATGTTGAGCTTCGAGAAGGCAAACACGCCGGCGCCGAAGAACGCCAGGAGTCCCAACATCACAATCGAGCGACGGGTCAGGCAGAAGGAAAGAATTCCTTTAAACATGGTCAAGCATCTCTTGGCATGCGTTCGTCGAATTGAACGACTGGAGGCGCCGAATTGTCGCCTGTGCTGCGGAGCGGGAAATGGTGCGAGTTACTCAAGGACGGGCCCAACACTCCAGCTCGCTGCCGAAACCGTCGGTTCGAGACTGAGGCGGCCAACGACCTGTTCCAGAATCGCATTGCTTTGGGTCTGGGCCGTCAGATGCGCGAGAACCTCGACGCGGCCGCCGGATTCGATCTCGGTGCTTTCGAGCTCGCGCAGGCTCAGCTGCCCGCTGCTTGCCCCCTGGAGCAACAGGGCTCGCACATGTGCTTCCTCCGGGCTCCGGCACAGCACCCGGACCTTGTAGTGAAAATCGGTTTCCGGCTGGAGGATCGGCTGGCGGTTGATCAGCCGGACAAGCGGCCGCAATAGCAGATTAATCAGGACGACAAAGGCGGTTGCGATGGCCGCGTGCAGCGGATGGCCGGAGCCGGCCAACAATCCGACCGCCGCTGAACACCACAGAGTCGCGGCCGTGTTCAGACCGGTGACCTGCAGGCCCTCCCGGAAAATGATGCCGGCGCCGAGAAAGCCGATTCCGGACACGACTTGCGCAGCAACGCGCGTGGGACTTGCCTCACCGGGGTAGAGGCCGGCGAACACCACGAAACTGGCCGCGCCGATCGCAACGAGCGTATTCGTGCGAAGGCCGGCCATGCGCTGCCGCCACTGGCGCTCGAAGCCGATGCTTGCTCCCAACAGTGTCGCTGCGGCGAGATTGACGAGGGTCTGATCGATTGAGGTCATTTCTTATGCGCCCGGTGTTGCCAGTGGATGAAGCGCAGCGTCATCTGTTTGTCACACAACCCCAGCGTCGGTGGACGGCGCTGCGGGCCGGCGCCGAACATCGCCGGGGCAAGCGCCGAGTGGCGCAGCTTCACCCGGCGGCATTCTCCGCAGAAGCGAGAAACTCCTGAAACGTGCTGGTCTTTCGAACATCGCTCACCTCCACTTCCGCGTCCCGCGGCAGGCCGGTGAGGATGGAGTCGGCTCTAGGTGGCGCGACTGATCCACACGCGGCTGCAGCCGACGCGATCCATTCTCGATTTCGGCGGGGTCGCGAGCTCCGCAACGGCTGCGGGACCGGCGACACCGGAGATACTACTGCCCATGTTTCTTTACTGGGTCCTCGCCCTGCTCAGATTCGCGATGCGGTCCGAAAAATCTTTCACGCACCGACAAGTTCGCCCCTACGCTCTCAACGAAACCAAGTCAACCAAGATCGTACTCCGATGAGGTTGAGCGTCCTGGAAATCTCACTGTCGTCGGCGCGCGACGGTTCGCATGTCAGAAGCGGCCGACTTGCAAGCCATTCCTGTGAGCAACGACCGCGCCTGTGATGAGTCTATTGGCACCAATTGCAGCTGATGAGCGGTCACGCGGGCGGGCGGCGAAGCGCGCGATAACCCGCCCGTCATCGGGGAAGTGGGTTGCACTGTCGCCACGAGCCTCCACCATGCGTCGTGATCCGGACGGACGGTCGGACTGGGACAAATCCCCGTCCTTACTGTGATGGCTAACAGTTTACGTTGCCCCCGTCGCGTCTAGATTCGACCGTCGAGATCCAGACCACGGAAAGAGAAGAGCGGCATCGATGGCACCCCGGCAGTCCGGCACCCGGGCCAAAAAGCCTGTCAGCAGGTTCAGGCTGTTTGCCAAAGCCGCGCGAAAGGCCGGGCTCATCGTCACCAAAGCCTCGTACGATTGCTACTTCCGGGACATGCCTTACGATTGGCTCGACGAGCCCTTGGTCAAGCCTGCCCGGCGTGGATCGACGCCTGTCTCGCAGGAGACTGGTGCTCGGGCTCTCCCGACGCGGGCAGCCGAATCGTGAAACAGGATCCCTTGTCCTCGACGCTTTCTACAGTGACGCTGCCGCCGTGAAGTTCGGCAACGATTCTGACCAGATACAGGCCGACGCCGGTGCCCACGATGCCCGATACGTTGCTGCCGCGATTGTAGCGGCCGAAGATCGTCGCCAAATCCTTCTTGGGTATCCCTACGCCCCTATCCCGTATGTCGATGACGATCGCCGCTCCCTCCAGCCGAGCGGTCACATCGATGAAGCTGTCGTCAGGCGAGTATTTCAGCGCATTCGAGATCAGGTTTGCGAACATCTGGAACAACAGCTTCGAATCCCCTGCGACCGACAGCGGCCTGCTACCGAAGTTCTGTGAGATTCGTGACTGGGGCGCGATTTCGCGATGAAGCTGGCAGACCTCTTCAAGGACCGTGCGCAGATCGATTTCGACCGGATGGAAATAGAGCTGCGCGCCACCCTCGATGAGACGCGACGAACTGAGGAGCGTGTCGATGACCGCGGTCATGCGCAGCACGGATCTTCGAATCTTGCCCGCGCGTTCGAGGACATCGGGATGCCCTCCCATCTTGGCAAGCCGCTGCGCATGTCCGTCGATCACCGTGAGGGGGGTGCGGAATTCATGCGACGCCATTGACACGAAATCCTGCTGAAGCTGGTTGAGCCGCTGTTCCTCAGCGAGCCGCTCCTCCAGCATCGAGGCCTGCTGCGAAAGCGAACGTTGGCTGAGCATCAACTCGATCGCGTTTGTGCGGAATACCGCCAGAGCGCGCGCCATCCCGCCTATCTCATCGATACGCTCGATTCCACGGATCTCTATGTCGGTGTCGTTTCTGGCCAGCCTCCGCATGCCCCCGGCGAGGTCCCGCAACGGTATGGAAACGAAGCGCTTGACATAAAGCAGCGCGGCCGCGACGAGGACCGCAGCGATCGCCATGGCCACGATGACCAGCGTCCTGGCATGGCGGTAGGCCGCTCCGACCTGATCGCTGGCCGCGGCGGCGCTGGCGACGTTTATCTGGGTCACGCGGTCGAGTGCCTCACTGACCTTGTCATAGGCGGCCTGAGAGCTCGTCCGGTAGAGGTCGACGGCTTCCGACGTTCGGCCCGCTGCGTGCAGCTGCAGTACGCGATCGGCGACACCCAGATACGTCGCCCAGCTCGTCTTGAACCTTGCGTAGATGGCGAGAGATGCGGGCGAAAGACGGATGGCCTCGTATCCCGTCTGCGCTTGCGCGACCGCCTCTCTGAGCCCGTCGATTTCCTGGCGATTTGAGCTGGAGTCCTGGTTCGCTGACAGCAAGTAGCGGCCCTCGGCGGCGCGAAAATCCGAGGTGAGGTTGTTCAGATCGCCGATCACGCGGGTACTCGGCAACCAGATATCGCGGACATCGGCCGACACTTCGTTGAACTCCCGGAGCCGCTCGATGCTGAAAAGTCCGAGCGCCGCAATCAGGAGAAAAAAGAGCAAGAAAACCGATGACAAGGCGAAATTGAGCGATCGCGGATGCATCTTCGCCACCTGGTGGCACTGAACCAGCCTGAAAACCCTGTCTCAAGGAACGCCGGGTGCGGCTACTGTGATTTATCACATTTGCCTCGTCGGCCTACCTTTGTAAAACAACAGCCGTTCCCCGGCCAGATCCTGGGCACCTGCGGTCGGCCAGTGTTCGCGGCTGGCTGGCCGTGCTCGCTAATCGTCATGTGTGAAATTCAGGTCTTCCGATGTCGGCTGCCAAGGCGAAGATTCTGTGTATCGAGGACGACCGTGAAACAGCGACGCTGATTTGCGAGGAGCTGCTCGAGCGCGGCTACGAGGTCGCCGTCGCCCATGACGGGGCGGAAGGCTTCGCTGCCATTTTCAAGATGATGCCGGATCTGGTGCTCTGCGACGTCAACATGCGGGTGATGTCAGGGTTTGAGGTGCTGGAGCACCTGACGAAGACCGGCCCGCGCTTCAACAACATGCCTTTCATCTTCCTCACAGCACTTACTGACCGCAAGAGCGAGCTCAAGGGCCGGCAACTGGGCGCCGATGATTACGTCACGAAGCCGATCGACTTTGACGTTCTTGCCGCGATCATCAAAGCCCGCCTCGCGCATGTTGCGCGCACGGACATCTGGGCGCGAGATATCCAGCTGAACGAGCGCGAGATCGAGACGCTGACCTGGGCTGCTCGCGGCAAGACATCGGCCGAAATCGCCAAGATCCTCGGCCTGACGAAACGAACGGTCGATTTTCACATCGACAATGCGCGGATCAAGCTCGGCGTCGCGACACGCACCCAAGCGGCGATCAAGGCCGTGACCGGCCGCCTGATCGAACCGTGATCCTCAGCTCGGTTGGCGTGCATTCCGGGGGCTTACTCCCCGGTCGACGATCGGGCTGACGGCTGAATCCGCGGACTTCGACCAATCTGGCGACGTATTCGGAGGCGCTGGCCGGGAACCACCCGGCGCCGATTTCTCTGAGTTCGTCCGAACCCGCCTGAAGATCGCCGACGTCATCCAGCAATCGAGCATAGGAAAGCAAGGTCGACAGATCGGCCTGGACGGTCGTTGCCGCGAGCCGCTTCAGAACCGCGGCGGCCGCGAGATCCCCCGTTCTCGACCGGCAATCCGCCGCGATCTCGAGCTCGAGGCGCAGGACCTCGCGAATCCGTTCGCCTCGATCGGCCTCGGCAACGGCCGCGGCTACCGAGCGCCTGGTGCCTTTCGGTGAGGCCGGCAGCAACATGCTTGCAGCCGTTACGACGGCATCCAAGCCCCCCACGAAGTCGAGCCATCGTCTCATGTCGGGATCCTCGTCGCGCGGCTGTCATGGCCGCTTCTGGGACCAACCGCTCCCGCTTAAGACGCCGGGGCGGACGGAGGTTGCGCCGCCGACCGCACCGGTTCGCGCTGCCGGCCGAATCAAATCCGCTCCGCTTAAATTGGAACCGCTGGCGGGCGCGGTCGCGCTGTTGCCGAGCACTGCCCCGGAACCGCCGGGGGCCGCGGCGCGAGCGGACTGGCTCGTCTTGGGATCCGCCGCCCCGAGCGGTGGAGGCTTCGGCGCCGTCGCCTTCTGACCAACAGCGGGCCCGTACGCCGGCACGCTCGGTCCCGGGCCCTTGCCTGTTTTGCGACGCGATCCGTACAGCATGTCGACATCCGTCGATCCGGCTTTTGCGCCGGACTGGAGGCCGCTGTCGCCGCCTCCGGCGCCTGATCCGCCGCCCCCCGCCGCCCCGCTGCCGCTCGTCGACGCAGACCCGCCGTCTTGCGCAAGCGCGAGCTCCCCGGACAGACCTGCAAGCGCCAATGCAAGGACTAGGCGAAAACCGATCTTCATGCTAACCTCCCGCAAACGTCAAAGGGGCTGCCCGTTATTCGGCCGGCGCAAGATCGATCTCATCGCCGGTTCCCGACGATTGGCCTTCGCCGCCGAGGAACATCATCCGAAGCGCCGGGACCACCACCAGCAGCATCACCGGGCCGATCAGCATTCCACCGACCACCACCGTCGCAAGGGGCCGCTGCACCTGGCTGCCGATGCCGGTGGAAATCGCGGCGGGAAAGAGGCCGATGCAGGCGGACATGGCTGTCATCAGCATCGGACGCATGCGCTGGGTGGCGGCATGATACATCGCTTCGCCCGTCGGCATGCCTGTGGCCCTCACCTGATTGTAATAGGTAATCATCAGGATCCCGTCCATCACGGAAACGCCGAACAGCGACACGAACCCGATGGCGGCCGAGATGCTGAAGTCCAGTCCCGACACGTAGAGCGCGACGATCCCGCCGGCGATCGCGAACGGGATGCCGGCGAGCGCCAGCAGGCTGTCGCGCAACGAGTTGAACAGGCCGTACAGCAGCACCAGGATCAGCACCAGGCTGAGCGGCACCACGAATTCGAGCCGTTTCTTGGCCAGCTCGAGGTCCTCGAACTCGCCTGCCCAGACGATGCGGTAGCCCGGCGGCAGGTTGACCTTCTTCGCGATCCGTTCCTGCGCCTCCGCCACCGTGCCACCAAGATCGCGTCCGCGAACGCTGAACTTGATTGGAATGTAGCGGGTGCTCCGCTCGTGATAGATGTACGATGCACCGGTATCGAGCGTGATGGTGGCGAGCTCGCGCAACGGAATGTAGGAATTTGCGCCGGCCGCATTGGTGTAGCCGACCTTGATGTCACCGACCGATTCCAGGCTGTCGCGATAGCTTCCGTCGAGGCGCACCGAGACTGCGAACTGGCGGTCGCCCTCCAGGAGTGTGGTCGCGGTGGTGCCGCCGAGGGCTGCCTGGATCACCGTATTCACATCTCCGGTGTTGAGGCCGTAGCGCATCGTCTTTTCGCGATCGATCTTGATGTTCAGATTGGGCTGCCCGAGGACGTGGAAAATGCCGAGGTCGGTGACGCCGCGGATCTTTTCCATTTCGGCGTGAACTTCGGTCGCGAGCCGTTCGAGCACGCTCAGGTTCGGCCCGAGAATCTTGACCGAATTGGCGCCCTTGACCCCGGACAGGGCCTCCTCGATGTTGTCCTGGATGTATTGCGAGAAGTTGAACGTCGCCCCCGGCACGGCGTCGGAGAACTCCTTGGTCAACTCCTCGACCAGCTTTTCCTTGGTGTAATTCGCCGGCCATTCGTCGAGCGGCTTGAGGGGCGCGAACAGCTCGACGTTGGAGAAGGGCGATGCGTCGCTGCCGTTGTCCGGCCGTCCGTGCTGCGACACCACCGTGATGACTTCGGGATGCCGCAGCACGATCTCGCGCAACTTCGCCGTCGGCGGTGTGCCGGCGTCCAGACCGATCGAGGGCGGCAGGGACACTCGGATCCAGAGATTGCCCTCCTCGAGATGAGGCAGGAACTCGCTGCCGAGCCGCGTCCCCATCAGCCCGACGACGGCGAGAAAACCCAAGCCGATTGCGACCATGGTCTTGCGCCGGCCGAGCGACCAGCGCAGCACCGGCTCGTAGACGGCGCGCAGAGCGCGCACGACGATCGTTTCCGTCTCGTGGACCCGATCGGGAAGCAGATACGATGATAGCACCGGCGTAATGGTAAATGTCGCGATCAGGGCTCCGCCGAGGGCATAGGCGTAAGTCCGCGCCATCGGACCGAAGATCTGGCCTTCGACGCCCTGCATCGTGAACAGAGGCACGAACGCCGCGACCGTGATCGTCGCCGAGAACAGGATGGCCATGTCGACCTGCATGGCGCTGGCCAGAATGAGCCGCAGCCTGTCGGTCCAGACGTTGCGGCCACCAGGCCGCGGCCTCGTCGGATCCTCGCCCCAGGCGCCGTCGGCCAGATGTCCAAGTATCTCCTGCCTCTCCTCCGGCCTCGCCTGGAAATTGCGGAAGACGTTCTCGACGAGGATGACAGCGGAATCGACGATGATGCCGAAATCGACGGCTCCGATCGACAGCAGATTGGCGTCCTCGCCCATCAGCACGAGGATGATGATGCTGAAGAACAGCGCGAAAGGTATGTTGGCGCCGACAATGATCGCGCTGCGCAGGTCGCCCAGAAAAATCCACTGGATGAGGAAGACCAGGAGGCAGCCGAACGCGAGGTTATGCAGCACGGTGTGGGTCGTGACCGCGACCAGCGCGCCACGATCGTAATACGGAACCAGCTTGACGCCGGCTGGCAAGGTCCCGTCACGGTTGATCTTGGCGATCTCGGCCTCGACCTTCGGCAATACGTCGTTGGTGTGCAACGTGCGGTTCTTCACCACGATCGCCAGCGCAGCGTCGTCGTCGTGGTCGCGGCCCGCGATCCCGAGGCGCGGCACGAAGCCGACTTCGACGCTCGCGACGTCCTTGATCGTCACGGGAACGCCGTTCGACTGAGTGAGGACGATATTCTCGACGTCAGCGGTGCGGGTTCCCTTCGTGAGATCGTCCGCTCCGCCGGAATCGATCAGGCCTACGCCCCGGATATTCACCGACTGCTGCCCGACCGCAATCTCGCGGCCGCCGACATTGATGTTGGCGTTACCCAGCGCAGTGATGATCTGCGGCAGGGTGACATTATAGGCGTCGAGCTTATGCAGATCGACTTTGACCTGGTACTGCTTGGTGGTGCCTCCCCAGGAATTCACCTGAACGACGCCCGGAACCGAGAACAGCCGGCGAACGACGACCCAATCCTGAACGGTTCGCAGGTTCGTGAGCCCGAAATGCGGCGGACCGACGATCTGATATCGGTAGATTTCCCCCGTCAGGCTCGATTGCTGGATCTGCGGGACCTGATTCTGCGGCAGAGCCACGTTCTGTTGCAGGCTGAGTGCAGCCTGGGTGTACGCGGAATAGAAATCCGTGCCGTACTTGAAAGTGACGCGGACGAAGGACAGCCCGTAGAACGACGTCGAGCGAATGTTCTCGACCCCGGCCGTCGGATAAAGTCCGATTTCCATGGGAACGGTGTAGTACCGCTCCATTTCCTCGGCCGACAATCCCGGCGCCTGCGCAGTGATCTCGAGGATCACGGGCGCAGGATTGGGGTAGGCCTCGATGTTCAGCCTGGTAAACGCAAACACCCCGGCGGCGACGAACACCAGTAGCCCCAGCATGATGATGGCGCGGCGTGTCAGACCAAACGAAAGAATTCCCTTCAGCACGTTGTGCCTCTCCTCGTGATCGCCACTGGCATTGCCGGTCGAGGCGGGCGCTCAGCCCCCCGCCTGCTTGATCGCCAGCATGTTGCTGAGGAAGACAGCGCCCTCGGTGGCCACGAGTTCGCCCGCGCGCAGACCGTCGAAAATCTGCCGCAGCCCGTCCTTCTGCGCGCCGGTCCCGACCTTGCGCTGAGTGAAGCGCTTCCGGTCAGTCGTGACCCATACCATCATTGTGCCATCACCTTCCCGAACCACACCGTCGAGCGGTACGGCGAGAGAGCGGATCGGATCTCCCGTCTTGATCACGAACTGTGCGAACATTCCGGACCGCAGTTCATGGCGCGGATTTTCGATTTCCGAGCGGATCAGCATGCGGTGCGTATTGGGATCGACCGCCGAGTTCATCATAGAAACCCTGCCCTCGAACTCCCTGCCGGGGAAGGACATGACCTTGACCTTGACCTCCTGGCCGACATGGATGTCGGGAACGTCGCTTTCCGCGACGTTGGCCAGCATCCACATCGTCGAGGTGTCCGCCACCGAGTACGGCGCCGGCGCGCTGCCGGGCTGGACGAAGAGGCCTGGAGCCGCGGTGCGCGCCGTGATTCGGCCGTCGATCGGGCTTTTCACCACCAGCCGGGAGTCCGGTTTTCGCTCCTTGATGATCGCGTCAATGTCGGTCTCGGTCTTGCCGAAGATGCTCACGGCCGCGCGGGCCGCCTTGAGCGCACCTTCCGCCGTCTGGTGGTCCGATGTCGTCTGCTCCAGGTCCTTCTGGGCGACGGCGCGGGTTTCGTAGAGCGCCTTGAGGCGGTTGAGCGAGCGGGTCGTCAGGTCCAAAACGCCCGCCGCCGCAATCAGGCTCGAACAAGCCGACAGCAGATCCGGACTGTCGATCGTGAACAGCACCTGGCCCTTCTTGACGTCGTCGCCGACCTTGGCGAACGCCTCCAGGATGCGCCCCTGATACGGCGTGAATACCTGGAGCGTCATGTCCCCGTTGAAATCGATGCTGCCCACAGCGGCCCTCTCGACCGGAAAATCGTGCTCTCGAACGGCTTCAACCTTGACCGTGGACATCTGCTTGTCGTTGAGCTCGATGCTGGGGATACCCTCGATCGCCGACGTCTTCACCCCGGCCGGGTCGTCGCCCTTGGCATTGGCATCGCCGCTCACTGTCCGGGCGGCAGCACCCAGCCAGGCACTCACGCTCTCGACTGAGTAGGCGCCGGCCAAAAAGCAAAGACCCGCGCCCGCGATCGCCGCCGGGATCACCTTGGATTTCGGATATGCCATCGATGCACCTGTGCCATTGCCTTGGGCGCACGCCTGCGCGTGCGGCGTCGGCATGATTATGCCCCCGAACGACCGGTCAGTTCACTGTGACACATCCGGTGCGCAGCCGTGACAAATCACAGTTCGCAAGCGCAACAACTGCTCTAGACATTCCGGTAGTTAACGACCGGCGCGGATGACGATCCGAGACTGCGCCGGCCATGTCGACGGCGGGGCGGGGCGGGGTCAATGCTGGAATATCGTCGGGGTCTCGCGGCATCATTCGCCGCGCTGTTGCTGTCAGGCTGCGCGGTGGGGCCGAATTTTTCGTCGCCTCCCTCACCGGACGTGACGCGCTACACCCCGGAGCCGCTCGCTTCGCCTCGTCCGCTTTCCGAAGGTCCAAGGATCGCCTCCCAGCGCTTTCTCACGGGCGCCGAAGTGCCGACCCGATGGTGGGCGGCCTTTCGCTCCAAACCACTGAACAAGCTGATCAGGCTCGCGGTGGATCACAATCCGACGCTGCAGGCGACGGAAGCAGCGATCAAGGTGGCGGAATTCAACGCGCGGGCGCAGCGCGGCCTGTTCTTCCCCCAGGTCGGCGCGAACTATCTCCCGCAGGATCTCCAGCAGTCCAACAACACAACCTCGGATCCGGTCGATTCGCCGCAGACGCGATACAGCTTGCACACCGCCCAGCTCAACATCAGCTTCGTGCCGGACATCTGGGGCGCGAACATCCGCGCGGTCGAAAGTCTCGACGCAGTGACCGAGCAGGCGCAGTTCCAGATGGAAGCCGCCTATGTCACATTGACCGCGAATGTGGTGACGGCGGCGATTCAGGAAGCCTCGTTGCGTGGCCAGATCGCCGGGACGGAGCACATCGTCCAGATCGCGCGCAACATCCTCGACATCCTCAAGAAGCAGTTCAATGCGGGCCAGACCGCCCAGACGGACGTGCTTACGCAGGAAGCGGCGCTCGCCCAGGTGGAACAGACACTGCCGCCTCTCAAAAAGCAGCTTGCGGTTCAGCGCGATCTGCTGACGGCTTTGGCCGGCCAATTCTCAGCGGACGAGATCCTGCAGAAATTCGACCTGAAGGGTCTCGCTCTCCCGCGGAATCTGCCGGTGAGCCTGCCGAGCACTCTGGTGCGCCAGCGTCCCGACGTCCGCGCCGCAGAGGCCTTCCTGCACTCCCAGAGCGCCCTGGTGGGGGTAAGCGTGGCGGCTCGGCTGCCCAATATCACGATTTCGGGCAACCCCGGCGCGAGCGCATTCAAGCTAGCAGAGCTCTTCACGCCCGGGACGTTGTTCTATACCGTCGGCGCCAGCGCGACCCAGACGGTGTTCGACGGCCTCACCCTCTACCACAGGCAGAAGGCCGCCGAAGCGGCGCTCGATCAGGCCAAGGCGCTCTATCGCCAGGCCGTCATCACGGCTGTGCAGAATGTCGCGGACGCGTTGCGCAGCCTGCAGGCGGATGCTGCAGCAGTGCAGGCCGCCATCAAGGCGGAGAGCGCCGCCAAGGCCAGCTTGGAGCTGATCCAGAAACAGCTCCTGCTGGGCCTCGTCAACCAGGCGACCGTTTTGAACGCTCAACAGTTGTATTTCAACGCCGTGATCGCGCGGGTTCAGGCGGAAGCCACGCGCCTGACAGACGTCGCAGCGCTGTTCATGGCGCTCGGCGGCGCCTGGCCTGAGAAGTGCGAGACCCCCGATTGGCGCGCCTGCGTCTTCATTGATACTGAAATGCCGAGGGAGATCACGAGATCCTGATCGCCTTGGCTCTCCCTCACGACGGAAGCCTCTCACGAGAGAAGCCGACGGATCTCCTATTCATGTGCTCCGACCCGGACGGCCAGACGCGAGGCTCGCCGAGCACTCCCTCGATGTAGATGGCGTTAATCGCCACGAGCAGGACAACCGCGAGTGGCGCCGCCAGCAGAACTCCGACCGGCCCCAACAATAAGCCAAAGACGAGAGTCGCGAACAGAGTGAGAACCGGTGGCAGCTCGATGGCCTCTGCCTGCACCAGCGGGGTGATGACGCTGCTTTCGACAAGATGGATCACGGCATAGAGCGCAACCACATAGACGGCAAGCGTCGGCCCCTGCACCGCAGCCATCAGGATCGCCAAGGCCGACGCGAGGATCGGGCCCACGTAGGGAACGAAGGCAAACATGCCGGAAACGATGCCGAGGGCGAACGGCGCAGCTACGCCAAGCAGCAACAGTCCGATCGCGGTCAGAGTGCCGACGACCGCCATTGTAACAGACTGGCCGATGAGCCAACGTGTCAACGTGGCGGCAAGGAGATCGAGCATCTCTCTTGCGCGTTGGCGACGGCCTGCCGGCACCAGCCGCAGCACACCACCGACGTATCGCGCCGGCTGCGCCGCGAGGTACACGGCGGCGAACAGCAGAACCGCGACATACGCTCCGGTGCGGAAGACCGAACCGAAGAGCGCGGCAACGTAGCCAGCCACTTGTCCTGTGATGCTGCCAAGGTTGGCGTCCTGCGCGCGCCCCAGAACAAAGGCCCCGAACGAACTCTCTGCAAATTCGCGCGTCACCCGGGTCAAACCCTCGGGCAAATCCTTGGCCAGTACGTTGAACTGCGCCGCGATCTGGGAACCGAACAGCAGGCTGACGGCAGCGACGGAGCCCAGCAGCGCGATGATCACCGGCAGGACTGCCCAGGGTGCCGGCAGTCGAGTCCTCCGGCTCAACTCATCGGCCAAGCCCCGCAACAACAGAGCAAGAAGGGCAGCACCGAACGCAAGCACCAGCAAATTCGACAGCTTCCAAACGGCGATGGTCGCTGTGCTGAAGAGGCACACGATAATGACACGGCTGGCAAAACGGCGTGAGGCGATCCGCTCCAAGTCCTCACCTGGCGGGGGCGCTTGCGTGTCGGTCATGGGTCATGGCGCCGTGAGATCGAGAAAGAAACAAAGTCGGCCGACAAATGGGATTTTCGGTTGATGCAGATCAAGACTCGGAAGCTATTCGGTTACAATCAGCCGTTGCGGGTCCACGCATGGACGCCCGATAAGATCAACATCAAGCGGCGGGGCCTGGCTCCCGACCGGAGCGCCGATCTCCTGAAGTCGCTGATGAAGCGGCGGGCAGCGGACAGCGAAGCCGCGGACCGCAGGCTGCATGGCGGACACCCTGAACGGCTACATCCATTCGATCATCGATGGAGGACGATGATAAGGCGATCCGCATCGTCGGCATTAAGGATATTCTCCAAGCCGCCCATCGTCGGCAAACGGACTGAGAACGGAAATGTTCGTGGCTTTGTACAAAATGGCGCGCCATTCAGAATATAGCTGTGAACTCATATGTAATTGAAATTACTATATAGTTATTACAAACGAATCTTTCGAGGGAAACGCTTATGCCTATTCGGATCAGAACCGCGCGGCCGGTGATACCCGTGGCGATGACGATAGTCTTCGAGGTGCTTTTGGCTAACGCCATGGCCCCTTTCTCGCTGCGCCAGCCCGATCCGCGGCCGAATACGTTGCTGTTTAGACGCCAGATCGCAGGATCGCCGTCACCTGCCGTAGCGACGACGGGTCTCCCGGACCGCAAGCCATCCGGAGATTGGCGCCGGGAGTCCGGCAGCCACGGTTCTGTAAAACTCTCTCGGATGCGGAACGGCACCAACATTCTTCCGGGGCGGCCCTGCCGCCAGGGCGAAGGTCTCGGCAAGACCGATGCTTGATCCTCAGGGGTGTCTGGCGCGATCCGTCACGCGGGCGCAGCCTCGATACCGAAGAAACGGGCGCGGCTCAAGCGCGACAGCTAGATCCAGCGACTTGTTCTTTGGCAACTCGCGCTGCCAAAAAAAGCTCTCTGCGCCCCTCGACGACCGCCGGCTAACCGGTGTCATCGTGAATCCCGGCATGATCGAAGCTGCCAAGGGCTTCGGGCAGCTAAAGGCCTGAAAGCAATTGCCCGTCCTGAAAGCCGCGCTCAGAGCCATTCAAGCGCAACACGCTCGTGAGCAGCAGAAGAGGGCCGCCTAATCTGAATGCCAAGCAGCGTCCACTCTCACTTCTCTGAAGTTGGAGCCTCCGGCAATCCCGGGGCGGTTCAGGCGCACTTGTGCCGGCGAGCGCGGCGTCGGCGAGGCCTTCAACCGGAGATGTTGGCAACGACGAAGCGCATTCCAGATGCACAGGTGTGAACGTTACATTCTGAGTCAAATCGTGACAAATCGAGACGTTTTGATGTATCGTTTTGACTCGGTCTGCTTCGGGAGAGCTGGATGAATTCCGACTTGCGACGGCGGCTGAAGGCACTGGCTGACGATCTTGAGGGACCACTGGGACGCATTCCGTTCGATCGGGCTTTGCGGGGGCATATCGATCTGTTTGAGGAATTGCGGCGCAAAGGGTGCTCCTGGTCACAGCTGGCCCGGGCTCTTGCGGCAGTCGGAGTTAGGCGTCCCGACGGGGGGACGATTTCAGCGGATCATCTGCGCGGGGCAGTATCGCGGCAAATGAAGGTGAATGCATCCGCACCAACAGGCCAGCCCGTGGAAGACAGCACACTGCGGACAGCCGTCCCGGAGGGCAAAGCGTCTTCCGGATCCAGGATCGGTGAAACAGCCACGCCCCGGGCCGGAAGAACGGTTGCCGTCAAACCCGTCGGCGTGCAGAAATCAGACCAGCCGACGGCTGGTTCGCGTTCGGTCCAGGACAAGCTTTCGCGCGTGGCGAAGTTGCGCGGCAGTTAGGCTCGGGGTCGCGGCTCACAGGAACGTTACCAGCCGGATACTCAGAGTCCATCTTCTTCCCAATGAGCTTGTTAGCCTCGCGGCTCTAGGAACGCCTTGCGGCGCCGATGACAATGGAAACAAGCATGGCGGCGGACCGGCCGACTCCGGACATCGAAAGGAACAAGCTGCGCAAGCTGTTGCTTTCGGACACACCGTTCCAACGGTATCTCGACTTCAGCCGGCCGGTCGTCGCGGTGAGCGGGCAGGCCATACGCGAGGGAAGGGCCGCTTATCCGCCGCAGGTTCCGCTGAAGATAAAGATCGCGGCGGGCTGGCCGGCTCAAAGTCTGCAAGGGATGATTGTCGATAGCCTCGACGATCCTCTCCCGATCCAGGCAACGCCCGAGGAACGGGAGCGGTTCGACCGGGGCGAGCCGCTGCTGGTTCGAGCAAATATGGTCGGCATGCGGCCTGAGCGGTCAAGCGGTGGCCAGGTTGCCGACGATATCGAGAAGCAGATCAAGGACGCCTTCGCTGTCAACGTCTTCGTGATCTTCGAGCGCCTTCGGCATCTTGTGCCGCTGCGCGATGGAAAAAATGTGCGCAACTGGGCGGATCAGGAAGCGGCGCAGAACTTCATCTTCGACAGAGAGTTGCTGCCGCTTCCCTGGCCCGACCGCGATCATCGCACCACTGGAAAGCGTCGCCGTCGCCTCATCGATACGGCCTGGCGCAATGGCCAGCGCCAGAAATTCCTGCGATGCCTGTACCCGAGCAGCAGGCTGCGCCGGGAGATCGTGGCCTGGGCGGAGGGCTTTCGCGACAAACGCAAGGATGTGATCGAGGAGGAAATCCGTTTTCAGAAGACACAATTCGTCGCGCTCAACATGTGCCGCGAGCGAGCGAAGGAGTTTCGCTCCATTGAAAGCGAAATCAGTGAGAGCATCCGGCGGGAGCCGGACGGGGATGGGTTTATCGATCCGAAGCAGGCGGCGGTGGCCGCAGGTTTCAACCACCTGATCGATGCCGGGGCGATCTTTCCCGCGGTCTATGCCGGGGATTTCGATCCCGACCTGATGTTCTATCGATTGGCGAGTTTGAGGGGTTTTGAATTTGTCCGGCAGCTTGGCCGCTTCGCCCGTGGCCAGTTCGCAACGTCGTCGCCTGCGCGAATCGCCGAACAGGTCGAACGCAATCGGCAACACCTTGAAGCACAGCCCGAAATGTTCAGCGAGCGTCTGCATCCCGAATTGATGAGCGGGCGGGAATTCCTGCTTCACGCGTACAAGAATTATGAAGATCAGTGCGCGGCCTACCTCGCGCGCTGAACCTTTCTCCGGAAAAAGACCCAGAATCCATCCAGCCTGTTCGATTCCATGGCTTCTTCCTTGGCCCCGCGATCAACCGGGGTGAAGGAAAAAGTCATGACAGAGACAGACAAGAGGCGCTGGGCCATCGTTGTCGCCAACGAAAAAGGCGGGGTTGGCAAATCGACGCTGGCGCTGGCCATCACTGACAAACTGACGATCGCGGGATACTCGCCGGTCGTTATTCAAATCGACCGTCAAAAGCGGTTGTCGGCCGCGCTGGGCCAGGACGTCATCACGATTGCATCCGATCCCAAGGCGGCGCGTGCCGATCCCGGCAAGGAGCTGGCGCGGTTCAGCCCGGTGCTGGACGCCGTCACGCAATCGGACACAGCCGCTCCGATCCTCATCGACATTGGTGCTGGCGAGGTTGGCCGGTTCTCCGAATGGGCGGCTCTGGTCGATCTGGACGAAGAGTTTGGCGAATTCGGTTTCCATCCGGTCGTCTTCGTACCATTCACGGCCGAGGCAGAATCGATGCGACAGGCGCATTGGACGGTCGAACGCCTGACGACGGCCATCCCTCGCGCGGACATCATCCTTGCCGAGAACCAGCGCGATGGCCGGATCGCCGATCTGCATCCGGCCTCCACTGCCTGGCAGGAGTGGACCGACAAGCTCAAGCCCGCTGCGGCCAGGAATGCGCTCATCGTCATGGGCGCCATTCCCGGCGGCTCGTGGCGGCATTTCGAGGCAGCTGGCTCCCGGTTCATTGATGTCGTGGACCTCGAAACACCGGCAGCTATGCAATTGAGCGGCTTGCCGCGTGCGGAAGCGAAGATCGCACGCGGAGACGTTGCCCAATGGCTGGTGGCGCTGTTCGACGAACTCGACCGTGTCCTCAAAACCAGGGAGACGGTCGATGAAGAATAAGAACTTCAGAACGGCGGCGTCACGCGCCATCGACGAAGGCAGCCGTGAGCGGCAGGCGACTGCGCTGAGGCTAGCCTCGCAATTCGAGACGGGCGCGGACGAATTCGATCCTAGCGCGCTGGAGCGCCTCGGAGAAGAGGGGCTCGCGGCGTTTCTGTCGAACCTCCGCCATCAAAAGCCGTTTCCGAACTGGCGCGAAACAGGGCCCATTGCGCACATCCAATCTTCGTCCGTGCCGGAGGCCGGAAAGGATTACGGCTGGGCAACTTTGCGAAGCCGCGAACCCCGGTGGTTCGTCCGAGCTGTCGTGGGTGGATGGGCTGCAGGCCTTGCCCTTGCCGTCATCGGCTCGATCCTTCTCAGATTTGTGGAGTAAAGGACAGTGACAACCATCAAGGTCAAGAAATCTCCCGTCCCTGCGCTGGCAGTTGCAATATTCGTGACAAGCGGCGTCATGATCTTCAGCTTCTTCATCATCGCCCTTCTCGCCCCTTTTGAGAATCCGAACATCACCCCGGCTTATTTCTGGAGAACGGTCTGGGATGAAGGATTCCACCGCTACTGCGGACCAGGGCCGCTGCAGATCTTCGATCTCGACTGCCGCACCGCGCATCTCCGGGCGTGGTTAGCCTGGCCGCCGTTCTATCTCCGGCTCTGCCTGTTTCTTGGCTGCACGATAATCGCGGCAATTCTTGCGGCCATCTGGAGCTGGAAACACACCTCGCCCAGGGAGACCGTCCGCACCATCCGGGGGCTGTGGCCGAAATTCGGCGCGGAGGGGCGAGCCTCCTTGCGGAAGGCCGTTGCCGTGACGGGGATACCGCAACCGGATTCGCTCTGGCTTGCACCTTACGTTCAGCTCACGCCCGTCGCGGAAGCTTCCAACATTCTCATCATCGGCGACCATGGTTCGGGCAAAAGCGCCGTGATCCGTGGTTGGACGGAACAGATTCTGGCACGTGGGGAGAGATCAATCATTCACGACGCCAAGGGCGACGTTCTTGCTTGCGCGCCGATTGACAAGATTCTTCTGGTGGCTCCCCACGACGCAAGAGGATGGACCTGGGACATCGGTTGCGACGTGACTAATGCGCAAGGCGCTCGCGAGGTTGCGGAAAAGCTCGTGCCATCTGGCTCGGAGATGGAATCGATGTGGTCCAATGGCGCCAAGGCCATCCTGTCGGGAGCCATCGAGGCGTTGCAACGTGAGCGCAAAACCGATTGGGGATGGGCCGATCTGTTCAAGTTCGTATTCAAAAGCCCGAAAGAGCTGCGCGCGGCTCTTGAGGTTGCGCGCTCACCGAGTGTCCACCTCATTGAAATCGACGCCGATGGGGTGGCCAACAGAACCACTCTGAGCCTGATGTTGACGCTGTGGGTCGCGGCCCTGACGACGATCCGGCCGCTCGCGCAGGCGGAGGCATCGAACAAAGAGTGCAGTTTCAGCGTCCGCGACTGGCTTTCGGAGCAGTCCCGTCTGCCGCGAACGATCATTCTTCAGCACAATGCCGAATATCCCCTTCTCTCGACCGCGATCAGCGGCCTTCTTGTCGATGTCGTCTGCAGCAAATTGCTCGGCCCATCCACGCCCAAACGGGATCGCCCGTGGTTGCACCTGATCCTGGATGAACTTCCGGTTCTGGGCCGTCTCGAACAGTTTCCCAAATTGCTCAATGTCGGCCGGGAAAAAGGTGTGGCGGCGATCGTCGCGACGCAGGATTGGGAACAGATCCTCAAGCTCTACCAGCGGCACGACGCGGCAACTCTCGAAGCACGCTTCAAGATCAAGGTGGTCTGCAGACTCGGCATTTCCGAAACACGCGACCGCGTGGTCGGCAAATATGCAGGTCGCCGCACGATCGAAACGTGGGTTGTCACCAGCAGGGACAAACCTGCGAAAATCCGCCACGAGAATGAAATCGACGTGATCGAGCCAAATTACCTGGACGATGAGCTTGGCGTGCGCATCGTTGACGGTTTCCTTGTCGTTCGCGCCCTGGTTTTCGGTCTCGGCAATCCCGCCGTCGTCGAAACTCCGTTCACACAATGGCGAAAACGGCGCGAAGCCTACAGGGACGCCGCCTGGGCAAAGACCAGCGCGTAAACAAGAACGAACGATCAAGCGAGCGCCACACAATGTGGCGCTCTCTTTGTCCTGTCCGGTCAGGCCGATGCTATTTTTGGCAGCCGTGTTTACCGAGCCGGGCGGAGCCCGGCGAGCGGCTTTTTACCCAGCACCTTCTTTGCCGATCCGCGTGCGGACCGGCAAGAATTTTTCGGCACGGGGCAAAAGCCGAGAAGCCTTGTCCGGCTCCCCGGCATTGCGGGTCAGGCAGATTTCAGGCGCTGCATGCCCTCTGCCAGCGTCCAGAGCGCGCGGTTGAGGCCGACGTTCTGGTCGATGCCATTGATGGCACGGGTCTGCGCGCGGCGAATACGGCCATCGGTGGTCTGGCGGCGGCCGTGAAGTCCGCCACGAATGAGGTTTTCCTGGGCTGCGTTCAGTGTCAGCCAGAGACTTTGCCCGACATCCTCGCGGCGCCGAGGCGCAATGATCTGGTCCGGACGAACGGGGCTTTCGTCCTCGCCGTAGCGGGCGACAAGTGCGGCTTCAGCAAAAACGGTCCGCTCGTCCCGCGAGAGCTTTGTTTCCTTCATCGTCTCGACGGATTCGATGAGGCGCGGAAAGTCTTCCGCAACAGTATAAACGCCCTCGATAATGTCGTGTTGGATATTGCCCTTGTGCGGCACACGAACTTCCTCGAAGCGCTCGCCCGCGACAAGGCTGTTTGTGCAAACAAACCTGAGCAATCCCGCAAACATCTGGTACGCCGAGGTTCCGTCATGCGAATTGACGATGATGACTTCGGCCGCTTCGGGCTTGCCGATGCCCCCATCACGACGCAGGCGGAGCATGTGCTTTGCGTGGCCGAGGCGGTCACCGTCGCGTGGCACGGCCTGCACGGCGAAGAACGGAAACCATCCTTCGCGGCGCACTTCCTCCACAATCTCAATGGTGGGTACGTAGACGTAACGTTCTGACCGGCTGTCATGCGCCTCGCGCGCGAAGATGGCCGGGACGTGCCGGTACAGGGTCTCGTTGTCGAGAGCTTCGCGTCCGCTGATTTGGTGGGCGTTGCGGCCGAACCGGGTGGCGAGATGGTAATGCATGATCTTGCTCCTTTGAGGCTTGGGTTGCAGCGCTGCGCTGCAGCCCTGCCTCGCGGCGAGCAGCGGGGTAGCAAGGGCAAGAAAACTCTTCGGCACCGTGGAATAAATGAAGGGGCCCCGCCTCGCGGGGAGGAGGCCGTTTATGCCGCGAAAGGCCGAAGAATTTTCTTGTCCCGCGCGAGGGCGGAGCCATTAGCAAACCACCGGCAGGAGCATCTGGCGGATGCCGGGAAAACGACATGCACTGTTGTTCCGCGCGTTTCTGGATTCTGGGTAGAAACACCAATCGTGGGGCCAGAATCCACTCCATCCCTTGAAAACACTGCATCGAAGTGGTCTTGAGGTCGGAGACCATTGCGGTGGTTGCAACGTGGAATGTTGCGACGTTCAGCGCTTATTATGTGCGCGGCATCGCCGGCTGCAGCTATTGAACTACTTCGAGTTTCGCGCGCGCGCCTGATGCTGGAAACGACCGGCGTCCCACCGCCCGTCGTGGCATCACGATGCGATTCCCGGACACAGAGCAGATGCGAAGGGCGTTCCATCGCCGTCTCGGCGTCACGCCGGGCTGGATCCGGGAGCACTTTGGCAAGTCCATTAGTACGCGACATTTCTTGATGGTTTTCTACCCGAGGCCCTGCACTGTTACGTCGACCGTGTGTCGCCGCCGATATGATGCTTGCAACGATCCGTATCAACATCCCAAAAGGCACCAATCGCAGCGTAGCGAAGAGGTGCGCAGGAGTGGGACAATCCCAGCCATGAACACATGGAGCGCCGCTGCCGGACCTGCCCCCACTTCCTTCTTCATCGTTGCGGCCATGAGCGCACCAAAACCCCGCCTCCGAAGAGGCGGGGCCAGTCGATCCCTTGGGATCAATCGCCGTTGCGGCGGGACCAGATTAGCGTAAAGCTGTCGTCGCCCTCACCCTTCACCAGCGAGGCGTAGATCGGGGCCGGAAAACTCGGATCGTCGAGCTTGACCGAGAGATATTCGCGATCGCTGTCCCGCGCGGTCTTCTTCCACGCAGCCCCAAACTCGACAGTGGAGCTTGCGAAGATGCGAAAATCGGGCGCCTTGTCGTTGTCCTTCTCGGTCGCGACGAACTTCGCCTTGACGTTGAGGGTGAGCGTCTTGACCGATCCGGTGTAGCCGTTTTCCGCCGCAGTAAAGGTTCCGATGGTAGCCATGGTGTCTCCGTGCTGTTGTCGGGCCGCGACCATCGCAGCCTCGATGGCGGTCCTTGGCCCGGGGAGCGATCGGCCCGCAGCCGTCAGGCCCGGAGCAAAGCGGAGGACGGCGTTGGACGGCTTTTTTGTCTTCCGCGAGGAATGCCGCCCTTCGCGGCAGGGGATAAAAGCAGGCTGAGCCGTTGCGGGAAGGCGATCGAGGCGTAGCCGGCCTCGGGCCTGATCCGTCCATTCGAGGTCGCGCGGGACGCGCCCAGCAAACAAACCGATGGAGACCACCATGACGATCGTCACCGCACAAGGACAGGGAACGCTGGTCGCAGAAAGACGTGCGTCCGTGCACCAACCGAAATTCAAAAACGCGACCCGGGAAACGACGGCGCATGAATTCACATTGCGGCCACCGTCCGGACGCGCTGCCAAGGATCCGCTGAATCCGGTTCGCCATCTCGATGTCAGCAGATGTTCAGCAAGCCCGCAAAGAGTCACCCTCGCTGGTTTGGTGAGGGAGTCGGTCAGCCGGCGCCAATATCGTGGTCATGCCAGGAGCATGACACGCAGCGACCTGCCGCCGATCCGGACCAGGTTTCACGAGCGCTGGCCACAACGCGCTTTCCCCCCTTCATCGGCGTTTTGCGGACAGCGTCCTGCTTTCTTAAAATGCCCCCGTCGAGGGCTCGAGTATCATGAGATCGGCCGCGCGCCATCAGGCGCGCGGCCAAAAACTTTCGACATCCTTGCGATGAGAAGCCGGGACCGCGTGGCGGTCCCGGCCGTGCCGATTACTCGGCGGCGACAGAAGACATGCCAGGGCTCGTCTCCGTGACGACATCGGCCTGTGGCTGCTCTGTACACTCCTGCGCGGTTCGCGGTGTCCGCATCAGCACGGGCAGCCAGCCGGTTGCGATCACCAACTGTTCGGCAGCTTCCGCCATGTCCTGCTTCTTCATATTTGCCATGCGCTCAGCGGCCTCGATGCTGACGGCTTCCCGCACGGCGGCAAGAATATGCGACTTGGTGACCCGACCGAAATAGGTCCGCGCGGTCGGTATCCAATGCGCGGTCATGTCGAGCGACACAGCTTCGGCCAACCTGTCCGCCGTTGCCATCGCCCGGGGCCTGCGCTCCGTCGGCAATTTTACGGCATTGACCGTGAGCGTGACGCAATGCGCAAACAGTGCCATGCGGCTGTCATGGTCAAGGCCCACGACGAAAGCCCAGAGATCGGCCACGTCGCGCGGCATCTGCGCGCCCCAACGGGCGTGGCGATCCGCCCACGCCTTACCCGCTTTGGTATCCTCGATCCCGTCCGCATGAGACGCCAGATACGTGCTGGTCGGGCGGATATCCAGAACGTGGGCGTCCGCGCCGCGATAGAATATCTGCGCAGATAGCGCATGGGTGACGGCGACGACGGCAAGGTCCGGCTGCTCGCTCAAAGCGAGGCGAAGCCCGAGGGTGCGGTGCGCGGTGAGGTCGCGGATCAGGATGTCCGACAGCGGCTTGTGATCGTCGCTGTCCTCGTCCTCCCCGTCCAAACCGTCACCGACGGCTTCACCGTTCGGGCCGGTTCCGCCGTCCTCATGGACGGAGTGACCGGCCTCGCCTTCACGGCTCACAGCTTGCGTTTCCGGCTCCGGCTTCTCGTCCTCGGCTCGTATAAAACCGCGCTCGATGCGCACGGTACCGTCATGGTTGAGGATGACAAAGACCCCGCAGCGGGCGATGTCGGCGGGATCATAGGCCTGACGCTTCCCCTCAAGCCGCTCGATCTCGGCCTCAAGCTCACCGAAACGCGCATCGACTTCGTCGGGCAGTTCCTCGTCGCTCTCATGTTGCTCCGTCAGGCTGTTGAATTCAGCTTGCACGGCATCCAGGGCGTCCTGATCTTCTGCCGACAGTTCCACGGCTTGCGGATAGATTCGGCGCAGACCGTGGCTGTGCGGGTAGTCGAGGAACACTTGCGCCCATTTCCAGCCCTCGGCTTCCATCAGGGCGTTGGCTTCGCGGCCAAGCTTGGCCATGACCAGCATATCGAGAAGCGCCACGTCCTCGAAATAGCCGCCGCGATCCTCGGTGAAGAGGTCACGCAGGATCGTGCCACCCACTTCTGTATACTTTTCTGCGCCGACAAAGACCGCGCGGCGATCCGTGGCGGCAACGTTGGCCTCGGTCAGCATGCGCCGGATCGTGCTGGCATCGCGGTTATAGGACAGCCGCTCGAAGGCGGCTTCCTGCCGGGCATGATCCTCGGTGATGGCAAAGGCCATCAACTGGTCGAGCGCCAGATCGCCATTGCGATAGATTTCCATCAGTTTCGGCGAGACCGCACCCAAGCGCAGGCGCTGCCGCACTACGTGAGGTGTCACGCCGAACCGGGCAGCAATCTCCTCCGCACCGAAACCGCGTTCGTCCGCGAGCTTCTTGAACGCCTCGAACTGGTCGGCGGGATGCACGTTCTCGCGGGTGACGTTTTCGTCGAGGCTGATCTCGTGGGGATCGTTCGCGGTGTCGATGACGCACCGGATCGGCTCGGTCTTCTTGATCTCCTTGCGCCTAACCCGCAGAAGCTGCGCCAGCCTGCGGCCTTCGCCGATGGTGACGAAATAGAACCCTGTTGCCGCACCGTCCCCATCCAGTTCCGGTTCGACGACAAGGTTTTGCAGGATGCCTTTGGCGGCGATGCTGGCCGCATAGGCTTCAATCGACGCCTCGCTGTGCGGCGTCTTGCGAGCATTGTTCGGGGACTTCTTGAGCTTATTGAGCGGAATGAAGCTTTCGGTCCCGCTCTCGACAACGGTTTCGACATTCTTGGCAGACATGATCAATCTCCTTTGAGGGCTTGGGTGCAGAGCGCACCTCGCGCCTGCACCCCTGCCTCGCGGCGAGCAGCGGGGTAGCAAGGGCAAGAAAACTCTTCGGCACCGTGGAATAAATGGACGGGCCCCGCCTCGCGGGGAGGAGGCCGTTTATGCCGCGAAAGGCCGAAGAATTTTCTTGTCCCGCGCGAGGGCGGAGCCATTAGCAAACCACCGGCAGGAGCATCTGGCGGATGCCGGGAAAACGACATGCACTGTTCTTCCGCGCGTTTCTGGATTCTGAGTAGAAACACCAATCGTGGAGCTAGAATCCAACTCCATCCTCCGAAAACACCGCATCTCGATGGTCTTGAGTTCGGAGACCATCGCGGTGGTTGCAACGTGGAATGTGGCGGCGTCCAGCGCCTATTATGTGCGCGGCGCGGAATACTATCTTGGCAGCCGGGAGCCGGATGGCGTCTGGTATGCGCCGCGCGGCGACCTCGGCCGGCGGGATGCAGCAATTGTCCAGCGACAAGAATTCGCCCGCCTCTACGAAGGGCTCGGCGAGAACGGACAATCGCTTATCACCAACCCGGGCGCAAAGGCTGATCGACGTGTTCCTGCCTTCGACTTGACGTTTTCCGCACCGCGCTCGGTGTCGCTGGCGTGGGCATTCGCGGATGAGGATCTGCGGCGCAACCTCGAAGCTGCCCAGGAGCGCGCCGTCCGTGCCACCCTTGCCACGATCGAGCAGGAAGCCATATACGCACGTCGCGGCAAAGATGGCGCATACGTCGAAAAGGTCGCGCTGACGGCCGCGTTGTTCCAGCACGGCGAAAGCCGACCGGCGGAGCATGCCGATGGTCGGGTCTTTGGTGATCCGAACCTTCATACCCATGCCGTCGTCCTGAACATGGCGACACGCGCCGATGGCACGGTGGGTGCACTGCATTCCACCGTCTTGCGCGACTGGAAGATGGCGGCCGGCGCTGTCTATCACGCCACCCTCGCCAACGAGATGACCGATCTCGGCTTCGGCATCGATCGTGTCGGGCGGAACGGCACGTTCGAACTGGCCGGCATCGGCGACCAAGCCATCACCTATTTTTCTGCTCGGCGGCAGGAAATCGAAAAGGAGCTGGCGGAAGCGGGCACGACCAGCGGTTCATCGGCTGCGTTGGCCTCCGCTGTCGCCAAATCGACGCGCCACGCGAAAGAGCCGGATGCCGAGCGCGAAACGGTCTGGCGTGAGGCTGCACAATCGGCCGGTCTCGAGGGTGACATCCGCGCGGCGCTTCAGCAGCGATCAGCTCGGGAATTTGTCGCCGGGGATGCCGGGCACATCCTCGCCGAACGGCTGGCGACACTGCCGGCAGAACTGACCGAGCATGAAAGCGTCATCGACCGCCGCGAATTGATTCGCTCCGTTCACGCGGCAAGTGTCGGGCTCGGCCTGCCACTGTCGCGCCTTGACGGGGAGGTCGATCAGCTTGTCACCTCCGGGACATTCGTCGAAATCGGCCGCGATGCCATAGGCCAGGCGCGCTACTCGACCCCGGAGATGATCGCGATCGAGCGCGACCTTGTTGCGACTGCCTCAAGACTGGCTGAACGGCGCGGGGCCGGGGTCGATCCTGCCGATATCAAGGCGCGAAGCGTCGCGCAAGGGTTGAGCGCCGAACAGACCTTCGCCGCTGGAGCCGCAACCGGCCCAAACGCTATCGTCGTCATCGAGGGCGCTCCGGGCTCGGGCAAGACCACAACGCTCGCCCCGATCGTCGAGGCCTATCAAGCGGCCGGTCATCGCGTCATCGGCACAGCCACCGCCTGGCGCGTCGCCCGCGCCCTCCAACAGGACTTGAACATCGAGGCGCGGGCAACCGCGTCCTGGGTCGAACGCCTCAGGACCGGCGAGCGCTTCCTGGACGAGAAGTCGGTTCTGATCGTGGACGAGGCGGGTCTGCTGTCTTCACGAGAAACCCATGCGCTGCTGTCGGAGGTCGAGCGCGCGCACGCGAAGGTGATCCTGGTCGGCGACCGCCGGCAATTGCAGGCGATCGGCGCGGGTCCGGGCCTCGATCTCGTCGTTCGCAGCGTCGAGGCCACCCGCGTTGACACCATTGTGCGCCAGCGTGACGCCTGGGCGCGGCAGGCCGTGACGGATTTCGGCGCGGGGCGGGCCAAGGAAGCGCTTGATGCTTTCCAGGCGCACGGCTGCTTCGAAGAAGCTCCCTCCTACCGGGCTACGCTGCAGCGGATCGTCGAACTCTGGAACCATGCAAGGGTCGAGCATCCCGACAGTTCTACCCTCCTGATCGCCCGGACCAACAAACAGGTCGCGGATGTCTCGCGGGCGGTTCGCGCCGAACTGAAACGTGAAGGGGTCATTCACGGCGCCGAGGCCAGCGTCGAGGCGGTTACACCATCGGGCCAGTCAACCGGTCTTGAAATCGCGGCCGGCGACGAAATCCGCTTCCAACTTCGCAACGATCAGCTTGGCGTCGTGAACGGCACGGTTGCGACCGTGACCGGCGTCCACGCTGATCCGTCAAAAGACCAGAAGACGCCCGGCAATATCCGTATTGAAGCGACCATCGACAAGCGCCGCATTAGCTTTGTTCCCGCCGACATCGCCGACGAACGCGGACGCGCCCGGCTCGGCTGGGGTTATGCCAGTACCGTGCATGGATCGCAGGGCATGACCGTCGATCGCGCCGTCGTGCTGCTCGATCCCCGATTCGATCGCCATGCCGTGCATGTCGCAGCGAGCCGCGCCCGCGACGAAACCCGACTTGTCGTCGATCGCTCCCAGATCAACGCGCTGCTCTCCTCCGATCTGCCGCTGGATCGTGTGCAGCAGGCCGAACCGGCATCGGCCGAAGAGCGGCGCGCGTTGCTGGCCGGACGATTGTCGAACGGACACGCCAAGACATCGACGATCGCCGTGATCGGACAGGCCACTCTGCCGGCGAAACAGGCCGATCGGCATCACAGCCGGCAATCGGCGGACCGGGCGATGCAACCGCCCACAAAGCCGCCAGCCGCGCAACAGGCCGCCCGCCCCGCTCCGCGATCCAGCGCGCGCACGCATGACCGCGGGTTGGACCATGGCCGCTGAGCGGGAGGCACCGCCTCCGGCGCGACAGACCGCGGCAGGACGGAGAAGAAGTCCGGACAAGGAGGCCGGTTGGTCGGTTGAGTTCGAGATCGACAGCGTCCTTCGCGTGACCGACGCCGAGGTCCAGGTGCTGGAAACCTGGCTGGGCAGACAGCTCGATGCAGTGTTTGAAGGGCCTCACTCATCGCAAAACGATATCGTTGTGCCCGATGAGGCGGCGGGTCGCCTGATGCGGAAGCCGAGATGATGCTCGATGGTCAACATGACCACCAAGGGCGGCGACATTTCCACTCGCGGAAAACAAACAATCCGTCAGAATTGTTAAGGTGTTGATGTATTCATTGACATCGCGATCCTTTTGATGTAATTGATTACATCAATGGCCAAAGCACGTAAGATCACGCGAACCCGGCTTGTCGTCAGCCCCGGCTTTGCCGAGCTGGTTGTGTGGGAGGTTCCCGAGCCTGTCTCGGGCAGTCCGCACAGCTACAAATACCGGCTCGCTTATGTGGTGAACGGCGTCTGCCGCGTGCGTTACGACAACGAGCGCGGCAAGGGCGACCATCGCCACCTGGATGGCAAGGAAAGCCCTTATGCGTTTCGTGGGCTGGAGCGGCTGCTGGCGGGTTTTTGGCGCGACGTGAATAAACGGAGATAGAGCATGCGGACGGTTATCCTGGGCGTCGAGACACAAAGCGACCTGACGCGCCGCATCATAGCGACTGCGCACGGGCAGCGTAAGGCTGGCGCCGACCGAATTTCGTTCGAGAGCGTCAGCGACCTTTGGCGGGTGCTGGCGCCCAAGCGCATGGAAATCGTGCGCGTTATGACCGGAGCCGGCCCGCTGACGATCCGGGAAGTCGCGCGTCGGGTCGACCGCGACTTCAAGGGGGTCCACTCCGACGTGACGCTGCTACTGGGCGCGGGGATTTTGGAGCGGACGGAACGTGGGGGCGTGGAATTTCCCTATGACCGCGTGCATGTCGAATTCGACATGATGGCGGCGTGACGTCGCCGCCCGCATCAATAGTAAGATTGAAACAGCGCAATCACACAAAATCGCGCAGGACCGTAGAGATTCGTCAATGACCCGGAACTTGCAATCAGGAACAAGCCTTGCCGCAACGGACTGTCCCGCGGGTTTGAAAGCCGCTGTTTATCTGCGGGTCTCGACCGGACGGCAGGCGGAGGGCGAGGTGTCGATTCCTTCGCAGCGCGACCTGACCACGCGTCATTGCCTGTCGAACGGCTGGACTGTCGTCGATGAGTATGTCGAGCCCGGCGCCAGCGCGACCGACGATCGGCGGCCGGTGTTTCAGGCGATGCTGGAACGGGCCTGCGATGCAGATCATCCCTATGACGTCATCGTCGTGCACTCCTTTTCGCGGTTCTTCCGCGACGGGGCCACGATGGAACTGACGATCCGCAAGCTTCGCCGTCACGGCGTCGAGGTCGTCTCAATGACGCAGCCGACTGGTACCGATCCGTCGCAAGAGATGATGCGCCAGATCATCGGCATCTTCGACGAGTACACCTCGAAGGAAAACGGCAAGAACGTTACCAGGGCGATGAAGGAGAACGCCAAGCAAGGGTTCTGGAACGGCGCTTCAGCTCCGCTCGGTTACACCATTGTCGAAGCCGAACGGCGCGGGCAAAAGATCAAGAAGCACCTCGCTGTCGAGCCCGTCGAGGCCGAGACCGTGCGGCTGATCTTTCGTCTCTATGCGGAGGGCGACACCAGGACCGGTACGCCACCGCTCGGCATCAAGCAACTGGTCAAGTGGCTGAACGGACGTGGTTACCGGACCAAGGCGGGCGGGACCTTTGGCGTCGGTCCCGCGCACCACATCCTGACCAACACCGTCTATGTTGGCCGCTGGCGTTACAATGTTCGCTCCGCCAGGACGGGCGAACGTAAACCCGCCTCGGAAATCGTTGAGATCGCAACTCCCACCATTGTCGAGCAGGACCTGTTCGATCGCGTCCAGGCCCGCCTTGTCGCCAACAATCCCAAGGTCACAGCTCCGCGTGTGGTCACTGGTCCGATCCTTCTGACCGGACTTGCCAAATGCGCCCATTGCGGCGGAGGGATGACGCAGCGGACCGGAACCTCCAGTACGGGGCGGATCTACGCCTACTACACCTGCGCCAGCCGTGCGCAGAAGGGACCAACGGCCTGTCGTGGGAACACGATCCGGATGGCGTTCCTGGATGATCTGGTTCTGACGGCGCTCAAGGAGAACATGTTCGCGCCCGAGCGTTTGGCCGAATTGCTTTCCGCCATTGCCGCCCGGCGGCAGGAACGCACCGCCGCCGTTGACCTTCGCCTTGCTTCGCTGAAATCTCAGGTCGTCGATGCCGAAAATCGCCTCAAGCGGCTCTATCGCGGGATCGAGGAAGGCATCGTCGATCTCGACGATCTTCTTCGCGCGCGGATCGTCGAGCTCAAAGCCGACCGCGAGAAGGCTCAGGCGGCCTATGACCACGCAGCGTCGCAAGTACTGCCATCGGCCAGCATCGACCCGGAAAGAATCGCTGCGTTCAGCAAACTTATGAGAGACCTGCTCGATAATGGCGAAACGCCCGCGCGCAAGGCGTATCTGCGCACGCTGATCGGCGCTATCATTGTCGGTGACAAATCGGTGAAAATCGTCGGCAGCAAGGAAGCCGTCAGAGCGGCCATTCTCGGCAAACCCAGCCCCCTCCAAAACGTTCGTGGTTTGGGACCGGAATGGCGCGCCCGAAGAGATTCGAACTCCTGACCCCCAGATTCGTAGTTCAAAAAGTCCCTTACGAGGCATTATCCGGCAGCACTTCTAACTTTCCGAATAAGCATATTTTTATTTGTAATTCAAGGTATTATCGCATATCCTCTTGTGGTGGCGTA
>Ga0307492_10000120_pt1 | contig 36121 bp, 66 predicted proteins | sample SI3LmetaG_FD_202365 | JGI IMG/M metagenome (GOLD analysis project Ga0307492, IMG submission 202365) | Sea-ice brine microbial communities from Beaufort Sea near Barrow, Alaska, United States - SI3L | ecosystem: Environmental > Aquatic > Marine > Coastal | place: USA: Alaska | collected 2017-05-06 | reverse complement strand
TTTAGGTCCTTTGTATGAAACATCGTAATCGCTCCATGTGTGATTTTTTAAACTCATTTTAGTTACTCCCTTGGTTAATGTGTTGGCTTAGGTATTGCGTAGCCATTGGGTATGTGTTGTTGTCGATTAGACTTTGTATTTTGACTTCTCTGGCTAATCCGTAAACTTTCAACGCCTCTTCTTGAGTGCCGAAACGACCTAAATGTTTGTCTTTGCCTCCTTGATACATTTTTACTCGGAACTTACCTGTCGACTTACACAAAGACACACCTTGAGGCAAGCCCCCTTTTATTGCGTTGTCACCACTTAAAAAACTATTTAATTTTGCTGGGATAAATAAGCACGCATTTTCAGAGTAGATTTTATTCCCTTTGAGTTTGATATCTTTATCTAAATCCATACTCTCCCAGTCCTGCTTTTGCATCCAATCTTTAAAATTGGAGAATTTAATCCAGTGTTTTGATGTGGTGCAACCAATATATGCAGGATGTGTTTTTTGGAAAAGTTCAGAGTAGCACCTTTTTAACATGTTCGACCATTTTGTATAATACGGACAACGTGTGTTTTTTCCGTTGATAAATTGACGAACCATATATTCTGCGTTATTTATTCCCACACCATAAACGAGTTTTCGCCTTGCTATCGAAAAATTATTCGCTGGAACTTCTTGGAATGCGCTCATATTCCTAACTCCTCTCTAATTTTAGCTCGACCTTTTTCGGCTGAGTCCGCGTATTCGTCTACTGTATGCTCTCGCAATTGCGGTACATATAACTTATGCGCAGCCGCTCCCAATGCTGGGGCTTCTTTCTCACTCCACTTGATAAACTGCCCTATCGATGGGAAGAACGCACTAGATGACAATTTAGCGCCCTTTATAGCTCTATCAATTTGCTCCGGTGTTGTTATGTTTTCGTCAATTAAAGTGTTTAACCAGAGCTCTTTAGTTGCCAGATACTCTCGCTCGGTTTTAAAGTTTTGACGCCACGCCGGGAAGATTAGCTTTAAGTTATGAAAGACTTTATTTATAAATCCCTCAGACTGCTGTTTAACTTCTACATCATTAGCTTTGCCGATTTGCGCTTTTGCTTGTTCGATTAAGTCACTGTTCATCGTATTAGCCCATAATCTTGATTAGACCAGCCCGTCTTATCATCTGAAAAATCCAGCTCGCTCTTTTTGTTGCTAGAATTCTGCTCCCACGTTCTAACACACGCTTTCCAGTCTTTAACTTTTGCCTTGCCTCGCATCCATCCGTTAGATTCGTAATGATTGATAAATGACTCAGGATTTACATTGTTTTGCCTTTCTTCGCAATATGCGGAAACTTCGCAAATCGTTGGCGGTTTGAATCGTTTGGTTTTTGGTTTGACTGCCAGTAATTCTTTAGTGACCGGAGCGCCTTTACTAAAATGTTCTTTTAAATGTCTATCTAACCAAAAAGAGGCAGAGCCAACACTCTTACCAACCTCCTTTAAAGCCTTGTGATTCTCTACTGTTAAATTGTATGATAATGGTTTCTTCATCTGTACACCTTGTTATTGCTTGAGTTGTTAAAGTTTAACAAATTATAACAAGGCTATCAAGCGGTTCTTTATTATTGATCGTCCATTACTTCTTTTTGTTGTTTAAACTGCAATTCCGACTGTTATTAGCCCTTTTGCGTTATAGTGTGGCACATAATAAACACCCTCATACCACGGGGAATCCCACTCTCTAGCCTGTAAAACCTTGAGTCTTGTTAGTATATCAATTCGCTTCATTGCATCTTCTAGTTGCCGCTTGTAATTTATCATTACTTCCTCTTTAGTCAAAATTAAGCGGTTATTTACAAATCCCAACTATTAAAAGCATCATCACACGCCCTCTTTAGCTCTTCCTCTGTTATGAAAGGCTTCAAGCTGTTAACCATTGCCACAATGCATTCCATTTCTAAGTTGTGAGGCTTTGCAGCGTCTAGGAGCTGTTGAATTATTTCGAATTGTTCCATTATTACTTCCTCTTTAGTTAAAATTATTTACACCACTTCCCATTCGGTGATTTAATTGTGTGCTTCGTGTATTTTCTCATTGCGTGATAATAGACGACCACACCTTCCGGTGATTCATTGTCATCGGCGTTATGCTGTAATCCATCGAGAATACTAGGCACCGTCAAACTATTCATTTCTCCAACAAATAAAACCGGTACAACGTTACAGCACTTTGGTCTATTTGGATTGTTCTCATTCCATCTGAACGTATTAAATAAGAAAAACTGTTTTTCAGGCAAGTTATGTGGATTTTTTTGTATTCCCAAGCCAGCCCATTCACCATAATGATATCCATCACCAAGATTAATTAGATCGCCTTTGTTATCATCAACCCATTGAGCGAATCCATAATTATCATCTTCCGGGGTTATTAGCCTTTTTCTTGATTGAACGCCAACTATTTCACCATCCTGAATGATGATACAGGCGTTAGTGCCGTCCATTTTTTCCGTAATAGTCACATTAAACGGATTTTCTCTTGTTATTTTTTCCCATGCTTTAAATTCAGTACTCATTCTATTCTCCAGTTAATTTTATTTATAGGTGTCATTAGATAGGTTTCCCTATCCCATTTTTTGCGATTGCTTAATTAAAAATATGTCATTATTACTTAAAGTTAGCCAATCGGTGTTATCAATATTGCTTTTACCTAAGTTGCAATCAGCACAAAGTATCTGCATATTATCAAAATTCAATTCCAAATGCTGAAACTTAGACCTTGGTTTAATATGATCAACATGGACCACGATATTGTGCTCTTGAGGCGTTCTACCGCAACACATACACTTAGCCCTATAAACCCTTAACACTCTGTATCGAAGCTCTAACCATCCCCTGGACTTATAAAATGATTTGCTAGGTTTTATTTTCTTTTTGCGTTTTTCTTTTTTACTTAACGACTTAATTTTGACGCTTTTTAACTTCTTTTTATCATAATTAATTAAATTCTCTTTAGCTTTACTATCACTATTAAACTTAATTATCTTAACTTGACCATGCTTAACTTCTGGCTCATTAAATCCATTATTCATTAAAACCCCTTATGCTTAACGTTTAAGTTGGTAGATTTTAGACAAAAGGAACCCTAACCCAAATTAATAGATTTAAGGCTCCTTTCATCTTCATGCTTATACGAATCGCTGTATAGAAAAAGACAATCAATCATTAATATTTATTAGATTGACTTGATAACTTTACTCTAATATAGAGCCTGCAAACTGTTTTATCTTTCGGACTCAGCTAACGCTATGCTATCTTCATACGTTTTTAAAATTAAGGCGGTGAGGGTTCCAAGGCTGCCCTTTAGGGTGTGCCAACTAAGGAAGACATATCTCTCTTAATTCGATCTGATTGAGGAATTGCGGACATAAAAAAAGCCCTTAAAGCAAACCTCAGTTGAACCGCCAGTTAGTTACCAGTAAACGATTTAAACTAAGGCTCTGAAATTTGCTTTAAAGACTTTCGTTAGTTTACTGGCTTTCAACTGATGGTTCAAATCAGCTTTTTCTGCTAGTTTTTAGTCTTAGAAGACTCGGGCAAACAGCCCTTTAACGTTTTGACGATGCTATTATAACGCTTTATCGCTATCAATTAAAGGTTTTCCCACTCTTTTTCTATTACATCTGCTATTTGTTCAAATGTGTATCCTTCATGGTCATTTAATGCCATTAAGTTATTATTCTGATGTTTGAATTTGAATTTTCCTGATCCCGTTCTCATGCCTGCCCATTTTTTTATTGCCGGTTGATCGTCTAGCGCCCCTCCTTTAATTTGTCCAGACAACGTATTTATGAGTACGCCGTCTATACCGCCAATTTTACATAACACACCTAAACAGCAGTATCCTTGGCTATTCTGTAGGGTGTGCCCAATCTGCGTGTATTCGCCACTTCTCAGCGCTTTAACCCATTTAACTGCCACATCTTTATTCATGATTATTCTCCATTCGTTTTATCGCTATCAATTAAAGTTAATTATTTAGTTATATTCCAATCATGTTTGCTTGGTAAATCTCTAAGCATTAACCTTTTTACTATGCCAACCCTTCTGCCCGCCTTGTCTCGCTCGCTTAATCTATTACTGTGATCTTTGGTTAGTTTTCTTGAGTGTCGCCACTTTGCGGAGTCTATATCTAGCAATATTTCCAGCCTGTTTAATTTATCAGAAAGCAATCTAGAACTTAATGTTTGACTTCTCTCTGCAATATAACCCCTAACTTCAGAGTTAACTCTGGGCGTCAAAACAAAATCATCATTAGAAAATAAAAAACATCTTTTTAAATTTAAACTTACAAGGAAATCCCTGTCTTTGGCGTAATCAACCCAGTTTTTATCTATCAAATTTTCAGGAAAGCATTCGTGTATAAAGTTAGTCCAGACCCATCCATAAGTTTTGAACCCGTACCAACCCTTAATTAGCCACTTATCCCATTTTAATTGAAGATTCTTGTTGTCACTCCATACATGATCTTTGATTCTCATCTTATTCCCCTTTAATTGGCTTTGAAGTTTTGCATCGATTCAAAAAATCATGAATAGACTGTCCTGAACCTGTTTTAATAGCTAAATACTCTTTTTCTAACTGTTCGTCAGTTATAGAAGCGAAATATTCCTCTATTACTTTGATACTTTCTTCATGTGTATCCATTATTACCTCCTCTTTAGTTAAAATTAACAATCCCATTCGCGTCTGGCAAAAGCTAGAGCTTTATCTAAATCTTTGCATAAAACGTATTCAGCTAAAAACGCATCGAACAACTCAACAGGTAAAGAGCTACCAATAATTAATTGTAGCGCTTGATGCAACTCCCCCCCATCGTGATTAGTAAATGGCATGTTCATCTTATTCCCCTTGTTTTATTTAAAATCAATTCGCTCTCGACTTTACGCAAATCGCCAAGCGTCCACAACAATCGGTTTGTTCGGCTACGATTCCAGGCGTGTTTTGCAAAGCTCTTGTTTATCTTAGATGGTGGAGGTAAAAGCCCGTTAGTAACTAGGCACGATGCTTTTGTCTTTCTGCCGTATCCGAAAGCTTCCAGAACGTCTCTTGAATTGAATATTCTGTCGTCAGGTAAATCTTTGTATATTTCTAAGTTTGGAGCTCTCATGACGCCTCCTTTTGTTTATATTTGCCGAACTTTTCAACTGTTTTAAAAAATGAAGCATCTTCCTTTAGCTTTTCTAACTCTTCAGCTTTGATATTGAGTAGCATATCAATAGCGGCATATCTTATTTTCTCGGATACTGCAGGGTTATCGAGATAAGTTGAAATGAATTCTGAAACTCTGCTTGATGCTTTCATATTTTTGTACCTGCTAAAATTGCTTTCATTGTCAATTTAGCGTCGCTTTCTGTATGAAACATTAGGCCATTGTTTAGTATTAAATTATCGTATTTGTCATCAAGGCATGTCATATCGACAATATATTCCGTACCTATGACCATAGTGTAATAAGGCTGATTGATTTCAGGCTTCTCAGTCATACACATCGGCACCGTGATACCGTTGATTACTCTTGTTTTTTTGACTATGCGGTATTCTACATCGGGGAAAAACGGCTTATTTGGAAACTCTCTCAGAATCCATTGGCCGTCACGTGGTTTAAATTCATGCTTAACCCCAGCAATACGCTCTTGATACAACTCAATCATTCGTTCGTCGCTGTTTCCTTTAAATTCATTCATCGTAAATCCTCCACATTTATATTTAACATTTTAGCGAGCTTAAAGTCTTCTATCTTTCTTCTATGCTCAACCGCTGCTAGTTTCTCCTCTGTCGTCTTTCGATTCTGTCTCGCATCTTCCGGCTTGTAATTAACACGTCCAAACTCTTCGTTTTTATAGCTCATCTTCATTATCTCCGCATTTGTCAAAGTGTGACCAGTCTATAACGTACAAATTTATAAATAGCAGGAAGGTGAAAAACAAAAACCAAAGACCTAAAAACTTAATTATAACTATCGCAATAACTGGCAAAGTTGCCACGGCGAAAAGAACCACAAAAAGACCTCGCAAGAATTTTGCAGCTTCCCAACGCTCCAACCAAGGGGTTTTGTTTAAACATTTTATAAATTTATTCATCTTCATTATCCTTGTGAGTTAAATTCTAAGCGCTCTATTTCACGCTCTACTAATTTATCTATTGTAACACCTCTACTATTACCCCAAGACGATATCATCGCCCTAGTGGCAGGCTTGACGGTTACATTCATCGGCACTCTTAAATCTTCAAACCTCTTTCTTGTGCTACCTTGTTTATTTGCCATTTTATTAATCCCGACCTAATAAATTATTTACCACATCTTCTCGCAAAAGCCCTTGGTCTTTCATGTTCAAGACTATTTTATTTGCAAATAAAGCGTCGTATTGAATAATCATATCTTTTGCAAACTTTTCAGAATATTTTTTAACGTGACTATCAAGTGAACTCCATCCTCTATCTTTATTAAATAAATCCCTCATATGCTCAACTATTGAAATGTTGCTACCTTGTTTTGTTATTTCGCCAGAATTAAGCATATTTTCAATGTGGATCTCTATTGACGCTTCAAGTTTAGCCGTTATCAATCCGTTTATTTTTTCAGTCAAGCATTTATCCACCTTATCTTTAATGCTTTTTGATATTTGAGACACTACTGATCTTGTTATGTCAGATTGCAAAGCATCGCTTAGCTCCCGCTCTTCAATCCAAAAATCATCAACTTCAACTGTAAATTTCATTTTATTTCCTTTTTTCTTCTGCTTCGAATTAGTGAGAATTAAATATACTCGTGTATACATAATAACGCAAGTATTAATTTGAATTAGTTTATTCCAGAAACAAAAAAACCCAATTAAGGGCTTCGTTGCGCTCGTCGGGTAAATCTTATGTGAATGTCCAAGTTCCTGATAGTGTCTTTCCGATCCAAAGCGTCGATGTGAAAGCTGAAAATTCAATCATAGCCCCCGTTTCCGCTGTTGTCGCTATTGCTGACGTTCTTGATCCCGTTTCACCCACCAACATTGAGCTACCGCCTGTAGCCGCTATGGTTAACGCGTTTGAAGTCTGTTTATGTACTGTTAATTTAGTGCCAGGTACTGGTGTTGGAAGTGTAAAAGTGCCTGCTACTGTTACGTTGTAAGTTCTGCCAGTCTGAAACGTTGAGCCGGTTGCAGGGAGTGATGACGTCGTAATAAATCGCTCGTCACTGCCTTTTATTGTAACCCTGTTCGTAGCGCTTACAAACTTAGCTGATGATGCGTCCTGCTCGGGGCTGTAAGTGATAGTCCCGCCCAGAGACGCGCTATCAGGGGTTACTGAGTAACTAGTAGTGACAGGTGCTTTAAATATGTCTGGTCCGATATCTACAGTTAAAGGCGATACTGGTACTAGTGAGTAACCCGTGGTCGATGTTGCAAACTCATTGCCTTTACCTGTAATTACACCGCCCGTTAGAATTACACCGTCAATCGTAAACAGCTTGTTATTAGAAAAGTCTAAGTTACCATTCAATGTTCCTGCGGTTGCCAGATCATTAAAAACATTACCTACAATTCTACCTGTGCAATTCGCTACATCTAGCCAACCTGACGTTGCTTTTTTAGTTGTAGACGGTGTAAATATACTCGACGACACATTAAGAGCGTCTATGTTATTTACTTCTAGTCCTTTTATGCAGTCTATATTGATAGGGTTAAATACAACACCCCTAATATCTACGCCGAGCCTTGTCCTATTGCCTAAAGCTTTGATCATACTGCCTGATATGTCGTAAAATACAACGTTATCGAAAGTCGTAGCAGAACCACCGAAAGTATTCCCGTTGGAATCTCTAACATCGTCAGACCACCAGCCGTCAATAGCCCCATCGCAAACGACGTCGGTAAAGTTAACAAATTCATCATAAGTTGTTCTTACAATCGAACGCGCTGTTCTCAATCTAGTTGCTGCCGTTATTCCATAGTTGCCTAAAAATACCCTTGTTAGTGTTGCGCCTTGTGCGCCGTACACGTCAAAAATATCGCCTGTGAAATTCGCATCATTATAGCAAACGTCTATATCTTCAATGTGCAATCCTCTCCCGCCATTTCTTTTCGCTTGTATGCAAAATCCTGACGAAGTACCGTTAAATAGCAGCGTTGTGGCACCATAAATTGCGTTGTTCGTTCGCCGACTACCCTGCCCTTTTAAGGTCAAGCCAAGGTCTTGATAAATCTCAAGCACGTCGGGTGACATAAGAAAAACACCTTTGCCAAATAATAAGGTTCCTGAAGTGTAAGCAGTTATTACCGTACCGCCAATTTCATCAATAATATCGACGCCGTTCGTTCTAAGCATTGCTTTAGCATTTAGTACAGCTGCGTCATTGTTAGTAGTGCCGTCACCGACAACCCCCACTTTCTCAACCTGTAGCGGGATATCGCGTCGAACTCTGAAGCATTTGTTCGCGTCAATCGTGCTGACTATAATATCAAAAAGGTTCGGCAGATCAACGTTTGCAGTAGTTCCGACTACCACACAATCATAAGTTCCAGCGCCGCCATTTCCTGTCGAAAATTCGCCAGTATTGATCACATCGCCGACCAGATAAGTCTTTTTAGTATCAGCAGCCATTGTTGCCGTTGTCAATTCTTCCGTAGAATAAGAGAGAAAATCATTTACTGATATCTCCTCGGAAAGTCCCGCGCTTGATATTGTATAAGTGCCGTTATTTACATAAAAAGAAAATATGCCGTTAGCGTCCGTCACTGCACCGGGCTGTGTTATTGGATTAAGCCCCGCATCATCACTGAAAATGTTAGCTAGTGCGCCGCCTTTAATGTTGACCGCAACCGCTTGAGCTGCAACAATATTTTGGCCTGCTGAGTCAGCATCTATTAATGCTGTGAATGAATAGTGTGTTAATGCCATTAGATTACGCTACCTTTGATTTGTTCGGCATTATTGCCCGCTGTAATTGTTACCGTATTGCCGTTTGAATTTATCGCTATACCGCCGCCAAAAGTTCCGCCGTCTGAACCAAAGCCTCCGCCTGAATCACCAGCTATTCCGCCCAACCCTGGAGCCGCTAAGTTTCCACTTGTTCCGTTTGCAATTCCACCCGTCCCGATGATGCCCGCGACGCTTGACGAATAACCTTGACCGCCGCCGCCACCGCTTCCTCCGTCTGCTTGATAATCCCCTCCTGCATCTTCATAGCAAACACTATTGCCGCCATTTCCACCATTACCGCCTGAGAAAATTACGCCAAAACCGTTATCTATCGTTGCATCTGTGCTAAAGCTAAATACGCCGCCACCCGCTCCGCCACTTGATCCGCCGTCTATCACACAACCTGCACCAGCGACACCAGAGTCACCGCCGTTCCCACCCGCTCCGCCCGTGCCGATTCCGCGACCTAGTACAACCAACTTTAATGTTGCGCCAGAAAAGAATGTGCCTTGCGTAAATGAGTATAATGATGATAAAGAAGATCCAATAGTAACTCCTGAATTTATGACAACAACATATTCTCTTGCTTCTGTCGTTGTTAATTCGTCAGTTAGCAAGTAATCTATCTTATCTTCACTGATAAATAAATCCGCACTGATCGGCGTTGCTGCTGTATAACTTAGCCCTGTGACAGTCCATTGACCGTCTTTAGCTGCTGGTTTAATCTTTATACATTGCGCTGTAGTAGTTACGTTATTAAGCCCGCTATCAACTATTCTCGATGTATTGATGGCAAATACTGAGCCTAACCATAAGACTCCACCTGTCACATTTCCGATGTATCTTTGATCAACATCGAATTTAATAACTAAGGGTATTTTAGAGAATCGATTTACTTGACGCTGGCAAAAACTAGTCGCCAATTGGTTATCTTCAGACGAATTAATTAACCAGTTTGTAATTAACGGCTTTGGTTCTGATATCGTTCCAACGTCAGCCGCTTGCTCAACTATTCCATCGATCACTTGAAAGCTTTTTCTATAGTTTTTAGTGTCATCTGACTCGCTCGAATCTGATTTATCCCAAAAAATTGATTGGCGTGTTATTTGACGCTTATAATCTTGCGTGACTTTTACGCTGCCCTGCTCGATATGTTCAGACTCATTAAATGTGACTACTGGTAAAGAAAAGTCAGGTATTGATACAATAGTTAATTGAGATTTTACTATGTCAACGTAAACAGATAATCCAGCTAATTGTATAAGCTCGTTTAATACTTTCTTAACGTCAGTCTGCTTGTAAATAACTCGCGTTAAGTTATATAAAGCTAAATCACCGGTTTTTAATGCTGCAAAATCAGCCGTCGGAATATATGAGGCTGGAATATCTGTATGGTCTGTGATTATTTGCGTGATTATGTCGATGATATTGACGTTATCAAAAACAATACACTTTTGCATAGTTTCGTCGACTTCATGCCTGACCGCTTCAGTTCCAAACGCACCCCTAGTAATCGTCATAGCGGTACTAGAATCGACCGTGTAAGACATCACCTCTTTTTCTATAGCAATATAGCCTGTTGCGCTTGTCGCTCCGTATTCATCAGTTACAGTCGAAGAGAATGCCAGCGTTGTATCGGTTGGTGTTGTCGCTGTTGTCAACACGCCCTTGCTGATCGTGGGTAACTTTGTCTTTATTGATTCAGCAAGTATTAATTCGTCAACCATCTTGATCGAAACTTGCCCGTTTTCGCTGGGAAATGATATAGAATCTATAATGTAATTTTCGATTGTAGTATTTGATTCACTGTAATTTAAAGGATCTAAACCCCTTAATACTCTAACTCGTCTATTTTTAACATGGTTTCTAGCTAATAATTTTAGAAAGTGACTGCCAACTATTCGCCTATCATCGTAAGGGCTTGGTAATGAGTAGGCGTCATTACAAATGAAGTCTTGAATTGTTGCCGTTGCTGTCGCTCTAAATCCGATTGACTTGCCGGGGTCAATCTCTGGTGTGTTCGATGTTACTTTACCAAGATTAGGAAAATGATCAATGCCGAATATTTGTTGGTCAGCATATCGGTAAGTCCTAAAATCCACCCCAGTAAATGCGCGGATATCATCGGTCGTTTTAGGTGTGCCGTAACTGTCAGCCTGCAGCGCAAACTCACCATCCAAAGCAGGATCATTTTTATCAAGAATAATCTCAATAATCGTAAATGCCTCGCGCTTACCTAGCGCTTTCAGTGTGTCAAATGTCATACTGCGCCGTTAATCGTAATGTTAATTGATGATAAAAAAGAACTGGTAAATGTCGGTGCTGTAGCTGTCCAACTTCCAAAAATTGCATGACCTATATTGTTTTTATTCCAAAGAAAAAATACAGGTAGCCCCCTCGCATTAATCACAAAGTTTTTATAATCAAACTCCATAAATGAAACCGGAACATTGTTAATAGAAAATGATTCTGTTGTCCCTCTCGCTCTAACTACTGAGCCAGAAAATTGATTGGCCTCTGTTCTACCGTTTGTGATTAAATCGTTACTGTGCCATCTTCCGGGCTTATATCCTACCGACACATTGCGCGGAAACGCTAGACTTTCACCAAGATAAACTTCCCCTACTTCAAGCAGTGTATTTGTGCATGTAAACTCAATCAAAATACTTGTATAAGTTGCTTTTGCAAAAATGAACAATGCTGATTGATTATCTCGCAATCCACTAACCGTCCCAAGTATATTGCCACCAGAATCTTTAACAGTAGCAACACAGCCCGCTGTAGCCCAATTAACCCCAGCTATGCCAACATAATCAGTATTGCTAAAAGTGCCTGTGAATGTAAGTGTTGGAGTTGAATTAGCCGGCCGCCATTTCAGAGTGGTCATACCATCGTAGAGATAACCGGTATTTTTAAAATCATGACTAGCTACGATTGTACTAGTTGATACCATACTAGCGTAAGCAAGTCTCGGCTCTTTCTCTGCCGCCGCCGCGTCAGCTAACTTTTTGGCCGCTGAATCTGCTCTAATTACAAATACATTACTCATTCTTCATCACCCGAAAATCTTTTAACTGCTTGTATGCTTGCGATAAGCCTTTGAGTAACCTCAACCGGTAGAAGTTCATCAGGGTCAAAGTTAGCTAAAGTTTCCGCTATCCCTTCTAACCCCCTAAAATCAACTACTGTGCTTTGATTAACTGGCTCTTGCCTCTGTGCGGGTTGGCTAGATGACCCGCCACCTGAGAAGCTTCCGCCACCACTGCCACCAGAGCTTGTGGCTGCACCAATCTTTAATGCGGCATTAGCGCCAATAATACCCAAAGCAATTGCTCCGCGAGCCTCTATTGCTGCAACTGCCGGAGCCGCGAAAGCCCCAAGCTGAGCCACCGCCCTCATAGCCCCCGCTTGAGTGTCAATCATAACTCTTGAAGCACCTTCCGCCGCCGCCACCGCAATCAAAGCAACCGCTATTTTCTTAGAGTTCCCAGCAAATTGATTCATAAAGCCCATGATCATATCAAACGACTGTCTATTTGCATTCTGCGCAACAAACGCCGCTTGAGCCATTAATTCTGCTCTTTCTTTTTCTCCAACCCTTGTTATTTCAGTTTTTGCCAGCTCAAAGTCTTGCTCTATTTGTAACCGCTCTAAATTATGTAAATCTTCTTGCGCGTCTTGCTGAGCATCTAGTTCTAGCTGAATAGATAAACGATTAGCGCCTGACAATTTCTGATTAGCGTCTAAAACCTCTTGTTTTTGTTGGAAACCTAAATTGCTATCAGTAATGTCTTTTTCCAAATCTGCCAGGTCTGCTTGTTTATTAAAATCAATTATTGCTCGCTCTTTATCTTGCTGGGTTTGAAAGTCTTGAATCATTATGTCGTTGAAAGCTCTGTTTATCTCTAAACGCTTAGCTAATTCAGCTTTGAGCGATTCAGTTTTGAATTTTTCAGTATTGACAAAAATAGGTTCTTCTTTAACCTTATCAATTGTTTTTATTTTGCCATCACCGCCTTGTTCTTTATTGAATATTTCAGTAGTTAATAAACTAACTTTTGATAGTTGCGCGTTTAATTCTTTTAATTTATCTTTAGCCTCTGGTATTTTGCTCAATGTTGTCGCTAGACCAAATTGGTTATAACTTGTTGCCGCCGCTAGTGCGCTTTTTTCTAACTCATCAAGAACCATCTTCTGTGCTTGTATCTGAGCTATCAAATCATTTTGTTGAGCGAATGCTTTTTTACTTGCTGTTGCTAGTTTTAACTCAGTATCTAACCCTTTAACTGAGTCAATTTGCTCATCAATAGTTTTGCTGAATTCTTTAGCTTTTATTTCCGCGTCTGATTCACCGCGACCAAATAATACTAGCGCGCTAACCGCGATTAATAGAACGCCTAATGGTCCACCTAAAAACGCTAAGCTTGCACTTAATGCCCTTGTCGATATCGCCATTGCTGTATTTGCTGCCGCAGCTCTTGTTGCCGCCACCACTACCGCATTTTCTGCCTTCGCTAGAATGCCAGAAGCCACCGCCGCGTTCAATTTGCTCGATGATGAACCAAGCCTTGCCGCTGTTGCCGCTTTCTCTGCATTAGCTGATGCCAAAGCCGAAGCCGCCGCTGATTGTTCTGCTTTTGCGAGTGATATTGTGGAAGCTGTAGCTGTAACTTTTGCCGCAGTTGATGTTATTAGTGATGAGAGTAGCTTGGCACCGTAAACGCTTGAGGCTGTCAGTATTGCCGTAACTAATAGATCAAGGTTTTCAGAAAGTGCTATTACTGTTTTACCCGCACTTTCCATTGTTGATGTTATAGTTTCATTTGTTCCGACAAAATTGATCGCGTTCGTTTCCGCTTCTTGAAATGATAACGCCAAGGTCATCGTTGAATCTGCTAACTTCTTGTCAATGACTTCAGCCGCACCACTTAAAGCGTCCACTAAAACTTTGGCAGTGATCCCACCTGTAGCCGCCAAATCTCTTAGCTCTCCCTGTGTTAGTTTCAGGCTACGCTGTAGCGCACGCATTATCTCCGGCGCACCTTCTGCTATTGAATTAAATTCATCACCACGCAATGCTCCCGCACTGAATGCTTGACCTAGCTGCCTGATAGCTCCTGCACTTTCAGCCGCGCTTTTTCCAGACACCGCAAATGATTTGCTAATTGTTTCAGTTATTCTTAATAATTCGTCAGTAGATAAGCCAAGGTTTTCAGTTGATAATGTTAGCTGGGTATATAGCTCAGAGGTTGCTAATAATTGCACCCTTGATCGCTTGGATATTTCAATCAAATCTTTTGTTCTTTGTGCAAGCTCTTCCGAGGAGCTGGTCGTCTGTCTTACTTGGTTCTGAACATTTGAAAAAGCATCAGCATACCTAGCAATTACAGCAACCTGTAAAGCCGCCCCCACTGCAATTACCGAAGCCTTCAATGCTCCGAATTGAGCTCTAGTTTTTTTGGCTGTAGTGCCGAGCTTTTCAGTTTTACGATCAAGCTTATCAATCTTAGTGCCCGCCTTGGATGCGTCTACTTTGATTCTAATTGTGCGTTCGAGTGCCATTATTTAGACCGCCGTTTTATTTTTTCTGATTCAAGTCTTAGCCACTCGGCGTCAACCGATTCTATTACTTCGAGAGATTTATCAATATTTGGTAAGTGTTTAATTTCGTCTATTATATCAGCTTTTTGTAATGGTCTATGTTCAATTCGTCGTCTGTTTAATTTAGAGAAACAAAAAAACAATTCGCGCGCTTTATGTTTCAGCTTTGGACGCATCTTTTCGTAATCATACCCCAGTGCTTTACATTGTGCTGATGCGATTTTGTCATTGGGGAATTCATCGTACCAGCTTAGAGCTTTTTTATTTCTTCTACTTCCTCATACGATTGATCATTAAGAAAGTTTTCGTAGTTAGCTGCATGAGTTATTAATACTTGATTAAGACTTAGCCAGTAAGCTTCGTTTAGAAATATACGTCTTGAGAAATCGCGGCTAAATGGCATAGATTCTCCACTTTCATCGTCCGTTACATTTTCCCATCCGATCACGCCATAGTCACTTAACCAGTTAGCGAATATTTCATTCTCGTCAATTTCTTTCGGCCTAGGGAATAATCCGTACAACACATTTCTTATTTCTGCAATTTCGGCTTGCGCTTTCTTAGTGCCAATTCTAGCGACAAAAAATGTCATATTAGCTACATAACAAGGCGAGCCGGAAGAATGCTTTTCAACATCCTCCCGATATAAGTCGAGACTCATTAACTAAACCCAGTTTCTATAGATAACCGCTGTGAAGCCCCTGCTATCTTCCTCGGCTTGGTAAGTCATTTCTGAGTTAGCTACAACACTAGAACCGTCTGCTATTTCATGCTCTGTAATTACTGATTGCGGTACTTCGATAATAGTATATTCACCGCCACCATGACTTAATTCAAAAGCTAAACCAACCTTGGTTCCTGCTAAATACTTGTCACGCCATAGCGTAGAAGCATCGATCGGTAGTCTAGCTGATAATGCACCGCTTAATGTAATGTCACCATTAGCGTAAGTAGCGCCTTCGCAACCAGCCGCTCTATCTTCTTGCAGATTATTAGAGAATTCAAACCCGCCGCTTTTAACAGTGCAAAGTGAATCAACGCCGTCTACCCAGATTCTAACCACATCATTAACCGCGCTCAAAGGGGTTGATGTGTCCGCCGCCGCATCTGTTTGACTAGCAATAACCGCAGTTCCCGCAGTTAATGCTTCAGCAACCATCGCTAAAGATCCGGTAACTATGCCTGATTCGCCAATTTCAAAGCTCGATGTATTGATTTGACCGTCATAAAAGGTTTGATAATCAGTATCGCCCGCTTTTGATGTATCGACCATTCTTGTTTGAATAGCATAATAAGGAATAGTTGATCCGCTGGTTGTCCGATTAGATGTAACCGTAACGCTTGCCCCTTCTGCTTCAGTTGCTACCGGAACAGGTAAAACCTCAACGTCAAGGCTTGAGTTAACAGCCGATATTCGATAATTTCTATTTAATAAAGTATTAGCAAAACCAGAAACGAATAAATAGTCGCCTACCGCCATGCCCGCAAACGGTGTACCAGTTGAGGCCACAAAACCATTAGCGTCAGCCGCTATCGTCGTTGCTGTGTTAGTTATAGCCACCTCAACGCCCTGAATGCCGTCGATCAAATAGCCGATAGTCTGCTTAGTGACTTCTAGTGATAATTCAGCCGCAAAATCAGAGTTGTCTTTAATGTTTGATTTAGCTTGCCGGTTAGTTTTAACTTCGCTTGATTGAACATAGGAGACATTTTTACGCGCCTTTCCCTCAGTCCGTCGAAACGGTGTAAATACTGGTGATGCGTTAATAGCCCCTTTAGCGGCTTGCTTAGATAAGTAAACCGCGAAATCATTACCACTTAATGAGCGTTCTGCCATGATGTTTTCCTCTTAATTTAAAAATGTTTTGGCAATTTTGCCGCGTTATTTGGCGCCTTCATAATAAAAATTAGTTGTTATTTGCACATTATACCACGATGTTTCAATAGCATTAATATTAACAAGTGATTCTTGACACTTGACGCCGTTTAATTCTTTATTTCTGTATAGTGCTGCAATTGTTTCAGCTTCAGCTAGTTGCGCTAAGTCGTCACCACCGATAGGGTAGAATGTGTCGATAATAAACTCACCTTCGTCCCTGGTCCATCCGCCGCCGGCTTCCGCCTCTTTAGATATTTGAACTAATACAGTAGGTCTTAGCCATTTAGTGTCTAAAGGCGTGTTGAAGTTGCGATTTGGCAGCTTAACCGTTGCTGATGTATACCCCGCTGGTAAGTTATTTAACAAGTTAGTTATTAACTGTTCATGCGCGTTCTTTGTGCTTGGGTTAGCTGGCATGATACACCCAAAATGTCCGTCTACGGTCGCCAGCTCTTAAATAAAGATTAAGACCAAACAACTTAAAAATTGTGTGCCTTTTAATTTTTGTATACTCCAAGATGTAAGGTATTTTCAAAGTCACTAATATTCGACGTTTCGGCGACTCTATAAACGTTAAGCAACCAAATAAATGGGTGACTGTTTTTATTTCAATCGTTAGTTTAGCCATTTGTTACCTGCTTGATTACTGTTTCAACAAATTTAGCTGGAGCTTGTGTTGACGTTCCAGCGTTTAATCCTTCGATGTAAGGTAAATTATTAGTTACCCAGAACACTGGATTCTTAACCGTTTTAGCTGCCAAAATTTTAACTAGACCTTTATTTATTGCCAATCTACCCGTTAAATCTAAGAGTTCAGTTTGCGTATTAATTGGTCCAGAAATAGAAACTTGCCAATTACCCTTGGCTCTACCTGTGTCTCTTGGAGTAGCTAGCACAACGCCTTTTAATACATTTAACGTGGTAGCTCTTGCAAGCTCATTAACATCAGCATTTAATTCAGCTTTGATTGATAAACTCATGAGCGCCTCGCAAATATAAAATAGGCTGCATTATCTGCATCTTTTTGAACTAATATGATTTGATGTACTACGCCATCGAAAATAATATCGACGTTGTCGCCTTTTGGGTCAGTCGTCCACTGGCTTGCATTCGTCACAATCTTAATGTCACCCACTTGAACTAATTGATTGTTTAAAGCGCTGTAATCAAGAGATAGAGCTATTCCTGTGCCTACTTCGCTAGCATATGTTTGTGCTGAACCGTAAGTGACAGTGTTGGCCGTTCTCATTGTTAAAACTTTAGCAAAAGCGGCGAAAGTATCACCGACTAAATTATTTGCTATTGCTTTAAATGTCCCAGCTGAAAGCGACACTGCTACACCCTTGTCATCATATTAGTTTTGTTTTTTAAAAGCGGCTTTAAATAGTTTTCAACTCTATCTAGTCTGACATTTTGAAAGCTCCCGCCTGAAAAATAGCTGACTTCTAAAGTGTCTAATTTTTGCCTTTCAATATTTTGATCTGAACCGTTTATCAATAAAGGTTGAGCTTTTGCCGCAATTCCGCCCTCCATTTGTGAGTTTTTAAGCTCTTTAGGTATGACGTTATTGGCTATCAATGCGTTTCTAATACATACACATTTTCTAGGGTAAATATTCTCTTGAGTGCTTAGCGTTCTATCGCCGCTAAAGTCTGCTTCTATGCTAAATAGATAATCCATTGCCTGTATAAGTTCAACTTCACGAGCAGGCGCGTTGATGCCTACATCAAGCCCTCTAGCCATCGCATAAGCAACATATTCAGCATCGGTCACATAGCTATTTGCATTTGCAACCCCTGTGCCGTTTTCAACTATCAAAGTCATTTGTTAGACCTCTGTGACTTCATAATAAAAGCCGTTGACTTGAATTGTTGCAGCGGTCAATGATGCAAATCTTATTCTAGCAGGGTTATCCAGTGTTGGCTGGCTAGTAAGTGGAAGTTTAAACTCCGCTGTCACTGTTACGCCCGTTGATGCTGTTTTATAGTAATCGTGTGAAACGTTTAACTCGTACGGAAAGGTTGCACCTTCTGCCAAACTCATTTTTAAATTAACTTCTTGCGCGCCGCCGTGGCTGATTGTTAAATCAAATCTAAAACTAACAACGTCGCCAAGTTTTAAGCTACTAAAATCAAACTTTTGAGTGGTTGAGTTCCATAATTTAGCTTTTGAGTCCGGGTTGTAAACTCTATTCCCGACTCCGATTGCATCATTTGTCAAAAACGTTGTTGCAGAAGCGGCGCCATGTGATATAGGGGTTGTAGCTGTTGCAGTGTCATTATCATAAAAGTGATAGACTTTAGCGAAGCCACCACCGCCGCCTGAAGCCGCCAGTATTTGTTCGAGTAATAAGTTAACGCTCGGCATTCTAGCCCCCTATTGCTGTTAGCCAGCTTTGCAGTAATGAATTTCTATCATTGCTAATTATTGTCCCGCTGTTTGCGAGTACAATTGAAATTAACAAATGATTCAATATTTCTTCTTCTTCTGTTCTTGAGCGATTCATACTAGCTCTTTTTGGCTGGCTTAATCAATAATTTGGATTCTTCTTCTAAACGCTTTGGATCTACTTTGACAGATCCTACTTTTGCTTTTCTTGCTAAAGTATTACACTCGTTTAAACTTGCCTGTTTTGGCAGCTCAGCAGGTAATAAGCCTTTTTTAATTGATTCTATTTCATCTTCGAGCATTTTTACTTCAGCCCAAATCAGGTTGTTACTTTCTGTATTTGTTAACTCTTCTGTATTTGTTAACTTTTCTTTTTTAGACATGATAATTCCTCAAAAAAACGGGGGTTTTTACACCCCCAAAAAGCACTAACCGTTTGTTTTCAAGAACGAAAGTGGAACGTTTTTCCGCTCCCAAACTCTTGACCAATTCGCAGTTGTTGCAAGCTCTGCTAATGTCGCAGATTGACCTGCTACTGACGCAGATAAGAACTCAAAGCCCAATGGGTGAATGATATCAGCACGTCTAGAATACAATGTCTCCTGTCCGCCGCCGTTGCCTTTATTGGGATCGCGGAATAACTCGCTCGGTACTTTCGTGCGACCCATTCCAGAAACTACGGAGCCATTACCAAAAAGGACAGTTGTGTAAGTTACGCGATTAGTTCCAGCTACAGCGCTTAGTGAGTCGTCAACAATCACTCGTAAATTTCCGTAAGTTGAAAATAAAGTGTTGTTGTCTGCATCACGAACAAAAGTGATTAACTGTTGCTTACGTAATCGACTATATACCACTGAGTGCATAGCAATTGCGCTAAATCCTGCTTGATGATCACCAGCAGTCTGTAGTGAATCAAGGATTGCATCATTAGAGACTAATTCAGCCGCCGTTACTGCAGAAGCGGAGTCAGTAGCAATGTTGACAACCATATCGCTTGAGTCATTAGCAACGTTATCATTTAAGATACCCATTGTTGACTGTATCAATCTACGCTCATTAGTAGTCGCCCAATAAGATCCGATTCGGTTGGTGATTGCCTGAACTGGATCTGCAAGCGCTAAATCAACAGCAATATCCATCGTTGACCAAGATTGATTCTGGCTAGCTACTCGATATTTCATCGTAGCGGCAGGGATCTTATTAGCTGTAGATGTATCTCCAGTCACGTCGTTTGAGTAATTTGGCTCTTCAGTACCTAGTGGCTTAAAGAACGGCAACTCTCCGATATTCCCGCCAATTGATGCCATCGCAGTTAGTCGGGGATCTTCAACCATGACACCTGATGCCATAAAGCTGTTTAACTCAACTTGCGCTTCTTGCCCTGCTTGTGAAAACACAAGTGGGTTGTAAATGTCTGCTATTCTTACTTCAGCCATGATAATTCCTTAATTTAATATAATTTAATTAGCTTTGTTAGCTGCAATTGCTCGTTCAGTGAGTGTCATATTACTGCTTTGACCTCCACCACCGCCACCGCCACCATCGCCGCCTGAGTTTGTTGGCGCTAAACAATACGCTTTACCCGCATCACTAGCCGCCCATTCGCTTACTGCATCGCTTAACGACTTATCACCGATCATGGCTTTGCCCTCGGTGATTATTGCGCTAGAACGAAGCATAGCCTCGGCTCCAACTTTTAATACTGGATTAATTCGCGCTAAATCGAGCGCTTTGTTTAATCCGTCATCTATCAATAATTTGGTTATTAGTTCTTTATCTGCCAGGCCTACATTGCCAAGCTCTGCAATTTCGTTCTGATGTTTTTCAACTTGCAATCTTGTTGCTTCCTTCCAATCCTCTGCGTCTTTAGCCGCCTGAATTTCTGAGTTAGCTTTAAAATCCTCAAGCCCTTTTAGTTTTGCAACTTCTGCTGCACTTAAAGAAACTTTGTCCGTAACTTTTCCTAGCAATTCTGTATTTTTATCATTCAAACCTTTTGCTAAAGCGTGTATTTTCTCTAAAGCATCGTCTGATGATAAGTCTATCTGATCTAATCCGTTTAACATTTTTTAAGCCCTTTGGGTTGTATAGTCTTTAACTATGTACATTTTATACTTATTGTTTAAATTAATCAAATAGGCGGGTCAATGTTTGCTCGTCTAAATGCTAAAGGGTTTCGCTCGTACATCTGAACAAGCGTCATAGGTCTAAATAGCTCATCAACAGTTAATTGTGCGAACTGATCAGAAGTTAAGCCGCCATTTCTTAATAGCTTTCCTTTTGTCACACCTATCGCATCATCCTGAAACTCTGCTGATTGTTTTTTAAGCCATGAATAAGGGGTTTCATCCCCCTTGATTTGCGCCCCACCCTCACTACCTTTTGATGCCTTTGTGAATTTAGAGTCGTCTATTTCATACTTGTCAATCAATACGGCGTACATTGTCGTCCTGCATCCGATGTGGAACGGCGGCTTGGGTTGATATCTATCAGTCAACAAGTAAACTTTATTTTCTTGTCCGTAAGCTCTGCAGGTTGAACTTGTGCGACCGTCAAACACCACTGCGAATCTATAACCCTTGACTATATCGTCATTGGACATCATTGTTAATATTCTTGCTGATGCTGATACGTGATTAACCGCAGTTCTTACCATTGCCTTGGTTTTTTGTCTAACAACCCTATCAACAATCTGGTTTCTACCAACAATATCTAAAACAATCTCAGAATTGGTGCGGCCTGTTATTATTCCAGTCCTGATTGAATCTTGAACGCGCTTAATTTCCACGTCCTGCATATCTTTTATAAATGATTCTAATAGTTGGACTTGATTTGATGACTCAAAAATAAGAGGTGAAGAAGTTACAGCAGCCCATACTTGAGCTGATGCGGGCAATGACAATTTAACAGAGCTTGATAATAAGGCGTTTTCTAACGAGTCAAATTCAAACCTTGATTCACCTATACCTAATTCTTTTAATTGGGGGTATAGCGTTTCAGTGTTATAAGCTGAATAGATAATCTGTTGGGCTTCTTTAACTTGTTTTAAAAGTCTATCGATCTTCTTTTGCGTTGAAAAGTCATCGTTAGTCAGTATTAAGAACTTAATCTCTTTATTTAACTGGGTTATTCTTTCATCAAATAAATTAGCAAGATGCCCAGCGAATCGCTGAACAAATAGACTGTGCCTCGTTGCCTGGCTTATTAATATGTCGCTCACACGCTACCGCTTTCTTCTGCTTTGATTTGTAGCTGCTCATCTTCATAGCTTCTATCATTATTTGCACACTCTCCTTTTTGCATGTTTTCGTATAGCGTTCTACCGCTTATTACGCCGTTTTGAACCGTTAGCATTTGAGCTGTTAACAGTTGCGGATTCATGCCTGTCGGGTTGTAATCTGTGTTTAATTTATAAGTTGCTTCCTCAGCGCCGCCCATCCACATTGACGCAAAATTTAAGGCTTTCTTTATAGCCTCACTTACAGTTATTGCAACATCTGCCGTTGTTGAGTTCTGCGCTACTTGATCCAGACTTTTAGCTTCTGCGCTCTCTACGCCACTCGATCGAGGCTTTAAGGATTCAGCACCTAATGCCGCCATTCTTTGCTCGTCGTCTTGTAGTGATAGTCTAAGTGAGTCCGCGTTGCCGTCGGGCTGTAGAACTCCGAACGTAGCATCTGAACTTGCATTAGACCATTTCACACCGTTACCCATCAATAGATTACTGCCAGCTCTAGCGCCGGTTTCATACCAAATTACAAATGATGAAAAATGGTTTTTGCTATTGTAATCTGCTGATACTTGATAATGATGAAAGTTCATATCTACCAAATCATTAATGATAGCTTTATTTTCCGCGCCAACCTCAATGGTATAAAATGGGATTGTATCTGATGTCGCGTTATTGATCACGACAGGTTCCGAAGCTTGTATTTGTGTGCCTGAGAAGTCATAGAGAGATTGATTATAAACGCCGTCAATTAACTCAAGAACTCTGTATTGATCCTCCACCTCAACTTCAAAACCTAGCCTTTTAGTCACTTGCTCTTTAAGAACAAGTAATGATAGCTTTTCAATATTATTATAGACTTCATGGTCCCAATTTATGATATCTTCAAATTTATAATGCAATAATTTAGGTCGTAAGTTTTGAGCTTCAACCTGCGCATTACTAGCACCCAAGGGGGTTGCTGGTCTAGCCACTAAAATGCCAGACTTGGGAGAAATAAAGGCTTCAGTACATGCTTTTTTAGATAAGTCTCGCAATGTGCTACCTTTCGAATCAACATTTTCATTTAGATAATCTATTTGTGAGGGTAGGTCCTGAATTGCAGACTTTGAGAAAATAAGTCCAACTAAGCCGTCAACTGTCCGACCAGTTGCACCGTAAAACGAAGCTAATGACTTATATTTAGCATACGCCGCCTGCCCGTCACCAGACAATGTTGAATACTGCTGATAGACTTCTGTGCCGTCGTCAGAATAAGACACATCACAACACATTGATGCAAGTGGAGGTAGCAACTCAACCCCTGCACTTTTTACCGATCTCTCACCCGCCACCGCAAATCTGTTGCGTCTAACTTCTGGCAATTGATCTGCGTATTCTTTTCTAACTGTTGTTACTGACATATTAAGCCTTTTAATTTAGTTTATCGGCTTAACCGAATTTGTTTGCATATTATACAATAGTGAGCTGGAATATTACACTATCATCCGTTGCGCTGTTGTTATCGATCTAATTACAGGATGTTCATAGTCCATCATATATCGTACGGCAGTCGTAATATGCTGGTAATCGCTTTCGACCTCCATAAATGTCGAACCTTTCTTAAGCTGCACGGTAGAAAGCCCTTTATGTGTATATGGTGCGTTTATTGTGTTTACATATAAACAAATGCCGCCGTTCGCAGATTTAATCTTTGCTCTTAGTGCGTTTTGGCTGTCTTTTATACTCATAGCTTTTGACCGAACTCTACGATCAAAAGTCCATCCGTTCGACCTTAATTCTGATTCTATATCTGTGTAGTCTGATGCTTGGCTGTGTTTTTCGCCCGCTTTCCCTGCTGGATCTCCGTATATGATTACACGCTTATTTTTATGATCCTTGTATCGCTCGACAAACTCTTGCGCCGAGTTTAAAGCGACAGCTGATACCAATACAATTTCTTCAAGCAAGTAATAATCGCTCCCGCGCTTGACGCCGACACCACTGCTTAATGGCGTGTAGTTAAAGTCATGGTACCAAAGCAGCTGCTCATGTTCCTGTATTGTTTCTGTTGTGTGGTTGTCTTTTGAGTAATCTTCATATATGCGGCCTGACGCTGTTTCAAATGACGCTTCAAACTCTTGCCTGTATTGCTTGAGTGACATAACTTTTTTAGCATCCGCTGCCATTTCGGGAAATATTTCTGCAGTCATCCAGTGAAATACTTTAAAGCTTGCATCTGCGTCAACTTCCGCCTTCTGACATAGATCGTAGTAATGATTCAATCCATCAGGTACGCCAAGCAACCAGCACCACGCCCTATAATCTGGATCAAGTGGATTGACCGTATTTAATGCCGGGTAAATGTTTGACTCCCACGCTTCGGGCTTTATATCTGCGAATTCATCAATGCCGCCACCTTTCCACGGTATGCCTTCGATACGTTGTGGTTTATCTAAGCCTAATACGTGCATTTCTGATCCGTTGTTTAGATATATAATGCGCTCGGATATATTTGGACGTTTCGAATGAGTAAATGATAACGAAAACTTCAACAAGTCATCCCAAAATATTTTTTTAGCTTGGTCGTGAGTCGGTGCTGCTGCAAAATAAGCGCCGACCGTCTTGTTTGCTTGCTTAACCAAAAAACGCTTAAATCTTTCTGTCTTACCTGAACGCCTTCCGGCTGGGACTAGTGGAAACCTGACACCGTTTTTTACTGCTTCGACTAAAGCAAGCTGAACAGGATGATCCTTTAATTTATACCATCTTGCAAGCTGTCTATCTAGTTGCAGGTTTCCGCTTTGCATTAATTCGGTAGCCTATCAATTAATTTTGAGACTGAGTTTGCAAGCGTTTCATCTTTTTCATTGCTTTCTTCCACCTTTTCCCTCCACCTTAATGGCTGCCTATTATTAAGCCAGTATTTTATGGATATCGGGTCAGGAGGATATATTTTATTTACATCATGAGTAAGTATCTCACCTTGATTATTAAAAACTTTTGTTTCTATGTGTGAGTAGCCTTTCGCTCGCTCAAACAAACTAGCAGTTACGTCAGCGTCTGCAACCTCTTTGCCAGCCTTTAAGGACTCCGAAAAACCTCGATGATCTATCTTCCATTTATTTATAGTTGATTCAGCAACCTCGAAAAACTTACCTAGTTGCTTATCCGTATAACCCATTAAGCAAAGCTTTCTAGCCTGCTCATTGTACTTTTGACTATATTTGGTTGGTCTCCCACTCGCTTTAGGCTTAGCCATATTCAATCCCCTTTAGAGATGTTATTACTTCTTATTAGCGTCTTTGATGCGCTTAGCTAATCGTTTAGCGTTTTCTTTCGTTAAGCCTTTCTTTATCAATTCAGCCTCTTTTGAATATCTGTATTTCTCTAAGTATTCTTTCATCATTAACACCCCGTCGCTTTTGTCGCTACTACCGTGCATTCCCAATGACCCACCAATCCATCACTACCAACCGAATCAATAATTACTTTGTAAGTCTTACCATTGATAATGTCAACATCGGGAGCCAAAGTTGCTCTGTAAATTCCGCTACTTGCAGCAACGTAAGGAATAGAGAAGCTTGGAACTGCTTCAGTGTCATCGAAGTTATCTATCTTACCTGTAACCGTCGCATCATTGATAAACGTACTATCAAGCGGATTAGTCAAAGTTATTTGAACATAAAACGAATTACCCTCACTTAGTAAGATAGTCGACATTATTTAGCCTTAGACGTCACATTATGGGGTTGTATTTTACTAGTTCCAGGTATCCTTTCGCCTTGCTCGCCTGTAGTTGCGCACTTAGCCCAGCCTAGATCGCAAAAGTACTGACCATCCTCATGAGAAAGTATATCACCTAAGTGGAATCGCTGACCTTTATGATCAAAATGTGGATTTTCTGTAACTTCAAATCTTTTCATTATGTCGGATCTCTTAGTGTGTGAATAAATGAACCAATATCAACCGTTCCGCCCGCAGTTAATGCCTGACTAGTCGCAGTGGTCACAAGCTCTAATACTGAGCCAGTAGTTGTTGTTATTGCTACGTGTAAAGCTGTTCCAGTGTTATCAATTGTAGATCCAGTGGTTCCCGCCTGAGTGTTTTGTCTGCCGTCGGTCGCGCCGTTCGCTTTTGTATAAGTTCCAACTGAATCGCTAGCAAGTTGAAATGTTGCCGTTGCCTCTGTGAACGTTGTCGGTTCGGATGAACATACGTGAATATTTGTACCCTCAACCTCCGCTAACATCAAATCTAATTTTGCATCTGGAATATTCTTAGCCATGTTATTTCCTCTAACTTAAATCTGTTGAATTAAAAACTTTAGTTTCGCCTGTTGTGGCATTTGATACCATTATTGAGCCATTATACACCGAAAATATTGAGAGTTCACCTTTCATATAACCAGTGGCAATACCACCAAAACTAACCGCACTAATTAAATCCATTGTTGTTAGGTCGTCTACGCTCAAAATAGACACTTGAATTAAACTTATATTTGATAGCGGTTGTAATTGCTCTATTCCGTCAACCAGTAAAGATATACTGTTTGCCGATAATGTTGATGCAGTTAATCCATTACCGCTTTCCAAACCGTTTACAAATAAAACATGCTTCTGCAATAAGCTAGCAATGCTTAACGTGTGTGATTGTTCAATACCATCAACCGATAATAAGCTATTTTGGTTTAAATTTGGCTCTGTTGTTGACTGCGTTTGGACCAATGAAGCAACACCCAACACGCCTGCAATGGCTAATGATACGTTGCTAGCCTCTTGAGCTGTCTCTATTGCGCTAACTGTTAATATGTTTGCCTGTGTTAGTGTTGGTGATGTAACGTCTTGAGCGCTCTCTATGCCGTTTAATAGCAGGTTGTTATTTTGAATCAAGGTTGCATTTGTTAATTGATGATCTTGCTCGATGTTCTGCAAAGTTATACTTGATTGATTAACCAAGCTAACATTTGAGATCGTAGATAATTGCTCTAAGTTGCTTACCGATAAAACAGCCTTTTGAACTAGGCTAGCTATTGATAACTCTTGAGCATTTTCTATGTTGTTAGTGTTTAGATTTGATTGCTGAACTAACCCAATACTTGTGATCGTGCTTAATTGCTCTAAATCTGCAAGCGCTAAACTTGAAGATGAACTCATATCAACAACGCTTAAATCTTGAATTTGATTAAGATTATTGGTTGTTAAATTTGTTTTTTCTGCAAGCATTGGAGTTGTGAGTTCTTGAGTGTTGCTTATATCTTGAACTGCTAGTATATTTCCTTGGGTTAGCGTGACTTCGCCAATCGATTGAAGGTTATCTAAATCTAATGATACTAACTGTGTCGAACCGCCTGATATTTCATTGAATGCCGACGCGTATAGCTGTACATTTTCGCCGCTGCCTGAATTGTCATAACCGCAACTTACATCTGCTGAACTAATAGTGTCATAAGTATAAACACCTATTCCATTTGATCCCATGTCGCTTTCCGAGCGCGAAGTCCAGCCAGAAATTGGAGAAAATCCGCCAACCGACGACTTCCCCGACATGAATATTTCACTTACAAAAGAATCTACAGCACTAGCAAGTGTTAATGTCACCCTTGGATTGTTGACATTGTCAGAATCCATTAACTGTTCAGCTATATTTTCTTCCAAATCAGCGGCGGCGGTTAGCGTGATAACCTGTACTATCTTTGCCCTGCTTGCTGTTGCTGTGACTACTGCGTTTTGTGTCCCGGTAGGTATTCCAGAGCCTAAGAAATAACCATAAAGCGCCGCCGCTTCTGCATTTGTACCCAAGAAAGGCGAGTCTGACATTTCTGTCATCGATACACCGCCGTAAGTAATTCCGGTTATAGTATCGTCAACCGGCGTTCTTTGGCCTACATAGACAATTACGCCACGCGGAGTCCCAACAGGTGTAATGCTTACAGTTACACCTGTTGAGAAAGTTAATGAAGATGCTTGATTGTCGTAAGCTATTGACATCTAGTTAAGCGTTCCACTCGCTGTAATTGTTGGACAAATAAAATCTACTGTTTGAGCGTCAAAAGCGCCTGTATCAATATTAATTACAACTGACCCAGAATAAGTACAAGTTTCTTCTGTAGGTGGTGGAGGTGGATCAACTGGGTCGCCGCCAGTAAAGCATAAATATTCATCAGGTTCGCCGCCCAAGCACATTTGATCATCGTTAAAATACAAAGCCTCGGCGTTGTTAATTCCTTGATAATTATTTTCAGCTACAAAGTCACCGTTTAGCGTGTATTCTTGTAACAAAGGTATTCCATCACAAATAGCAACAATGTTTTCACCGTTGAAAGCTAAATCACCAGCTCCAGGGCAATTTGGAATAGTGAATAGCAATTGCTTAACTTGCGAGCCTGTGAAGTTATCAACTAACCAATAAATTCCACCTGTGTTTTCATCTAATAAATATATTACACCGTCCTTTACTGCTATTCCTTCAATATTTATATTAGTCCCGCTTACTAAAAAGCGCCTAGGAGCCGTACACCCTGTAACACTATCAACATTAAAAACACTAATTCCGCTCTTAGCTTCATTGACTGCGTAAAAAGTACCCTGTTCACCCATAGCTATCCCTTCTAAATCGCCACCTATACCACAAGAGCCGGTTGGATAAGTTAATATTCCTGTTTTGTTATCAACTCTAAATTCACCTGACACACCATCTACAGTAGTCCCCCACTCCAAGCCGCTAAAGTCAGTACCGCCGATATTCTGAATAGATCCATTAGCTGTATATTCTGAGACGTCAGCCGCCTGCAGTGAGAATGTTAAAAATAGTAAAAATATGTATTTCAATTGTTAATCCTTTTTATGATTGTTGTTGTGCCGTTTAATTAATTCACATTGTGATTCAATGCGCTTTTTGTACGTAATAATATATTTTTCTATCTTGCCGAAAGCCTCGTCCGTTAATGGCTCCACCTCTTCGTAAGTCATTAACTCAGAAAGTGGTACTATCCTTTGATTAACGCATTTCAGCGGATCATGAGCAATCTCTAGCGTTTTACAGCCCGATAAAATTAAAGATAATGTGATAATAAGTATTTTCATGCGCTAATTATACACTATTTAAACTAATTAGCATTTATTTCATATTAACGCTTGCATTAAGTTCACTGATGTATTAATATTACCCCAGTTAAGCAATCAAGCAAAACTTTAAACAGGATTAAGAAAATGGAAAAACCACTAACATTTAACAGTGTTGACATTATTAACGGTAAGTTTTACAAGGTTACCGTTATCTGGTCGGGTAAAGACAGAATGAGCGAGCAAATGCTTAATCAAATCAAAAATGACACTTATTCAGCTAAAAACTTTAAACGAGATTAAGAATATGAACATTTCAAAAATGGTAGTAACAAATATACAGTTCTTTGATTATAGCAATACTGATTGCACGGATTATAGCGCAAATATCATACTTGATGAGAAGCTAGTAATTCAGTTAAGTGGTAACTCTAACGAATCTCATGTTGCGAGCGTTCCATCGTCTGCTGAGTGCTATTATAATGATGCAGACTTGCAAGATAAAGCGCATGAGCTTTTAGATATTGATGACGTTAATGCGTTTTTAGAAGATAACGACATTGAGAACAATTTTAATTATTTATCAGAAGAAGGGGAGTTGCTAAATAAATGAAGCTATCTAAATTTGCAAAAAAATATGAGTCTCGCGCTAAATGTGCTGAGGCTCTAGGGGTTTCCTACCATCATCTTGCCAATTTACTGGCTCTTGATAATGAAGTGTTAGAGCTTAAAGACGGGGTGTTTATACTCACAAACAAGTACAACAAGTTCTTTAATTAGAGCTTGTTGAACCTATCACGCTTGCTAAGAGTATCAAGAGATTTAATTTCTTTTTCAATTTCAATGCGCTCATTTTCTAAAACCTCGCCTGTATCTTCTTCTTGCTGCTCGTGAATCGCTTTTATTTCGTCAACAATTAAAGCGTCATGCTCAAGCTTCTCGTTTTTGTGACTTAGGAGCTTGTTTCTTATCGTTAGAAAGCCAACAATAGACGCTAGAATGCCGAGTCCGTAAGTTTTTAACGTGCTTAGACCTAGCATTATTTCTCACCTTTTTTATTTAACCAACGAAGCATTTATAATAAGGCTTCTCGAATACCACATAAATTTACACCACGCCAAAGGGTATGCAACCCTAAACATGACAGATTTTTTGAATGATGGTTTTTTACGCTCAATCCGATCTCCTAAAACGTAAGGCTCTGATTCGCTGTGAAACCATTTGCTCAACTCTATAAACTTTCTAAACTTATTCATTATTTCTCACCTTTCAAGTCTCTAAACATTGCAAAAATCCCATGATACTTCTTTTCTTAAGTCAGCGTGCAGATCAATTAAATCTCTTTCTACTAGCCGCGACTCTCCGAGTATTACCATAAAGTCAGTATTAACTATGAATTGATTAAATGTACTCTTATTACCATCAGAACCATAAATCACTATGTTTTGTATGTCGCCAGATCTAGCCCTCTCTAGCGCATTCTCTAAAACTTTAATAGTCTCTTCGTTTGGCTTGTTTTTTGCGACTTCTAACATTATTTAGCAACTAATGACTCAGTAGTAAGCTTTCTTAACTTATCATCAGCCCAACCGAGCGCAGCTAAGCCTATGCCAAACCACATTGGATCTATTTCTATTTCAATGAATCCTGATATCGATATTAAAAACGTGACTAAACCCGCTAACTTTTTCAAGTACGCAAGTTTGATAGTCTTAGAGTTTTGGATGTTTTGCCATTCTTGTTTTAACCAATCAATCATTTTGCACCTTTAATCCGTTTGCGTTACTTAACGCATCATTGTAAGTTTCGTAAAATAAACACGTGTCGCAGTCAAGCCAATAACCAAATATAAAAACAAGCTTTTGACTTTTCCACGCTTCATCGGTATAAAACAAAGCTTTTAGATTACTTTTAAACCTATACCAATATTCCATTTTATATTCCTGTGCTCTCGCCGTTTATAATCATTGTTCTACCCTTATTTGCCCTGAATCGCCCGCTAATTTTAGCAACTTCTTCAGTGTGTTTTTAGAATTCGACACATCTGGAATGCTATCGCTATCTATCCATTTGACAGAATCGCCAACCAAAATACAGCCTCGTATTTGCCTAGTGAAATTACCTGCGTGTACTTCTATGTAACTTCTATTTTCGACTTCCAGCAATAATAATACTTCGCCATGCTTTGGGCTGTTATAAGTTTCGTAATTATAAACGCCTTCCGGTATACATGACCGGTTAGATTGATTATTTAAATCTGCCAATTCTAAGGTAAAGCACTGAAAGTCAGCTATTGATAATCTGCCTATCGTGCAATCTGAGTGATACCAGCGTTTAATGTTAATCATTATCGCTCTAGCTTTTTTATGCGCTGCTCATGATGTCTTAACTCTGAGCTGTGAGTTGCAATAACTAACTGTGTAGCCTGCATTATTTTACCGTTTTCTTTCACATCAACTGCGATTTCTGTAATTGCTAATGTAATAGCTCCGACTTGACTTGTTATCATTCCGTAAACAACGCCGACCGCAAATAATTGCGGAATTGCCATTGCGACTAGCGGAAACAACCAAGGCTTGGCGCTCATTTTGTTAATTCAGCAAGTAACTTGTTCATTTTCTTAATATAGTCGTCTTGTACTTTTACTACTTTTCGACTTAACGCTTTATTTTCTGACATTTCATCAGCTAATTCACATACTGTTGCTGCCATTGATTGCGATTGCGTACCACAAATTATGATTTTACATCTCATTGCGCTCATTTTGTCACCTTGCCTGAGTTAGTTGGTCCAGTTATTAAATCTTTATGTGTCACAATTCCTTCTCTAATCATGACAGCTGTTTGATCTTGCACTTGCATCTGCAATAGTCTTATTTCTGTATTACTACGTCTTAAATCGTCTTTTACAGCGCTTAAACTAACAGATAACCACATCATTAAAAACACTATGCCCATCAACGCTAAAAAGACAGAAAAAATTGGTGCAATGTGTTCGCTGTTAATCTCTATCTTAGTATTGTCGCTGCTCATTGCGCCCTGCTTGATGTTTTATATTTTCACAAGCAGTAATTAATCACTGCTTTTCGACTTACATTATATCTCTTATTGCGCTTGCTTACAATTTAACCTTTTTCCTGATGTCGGGAAAATGGTTATTGAGTTACTTTAATAGCTCTCGTAAAAACTTACACTTAACGTAATATTGTTTTTTATAGTAAATGCTTTCACCTTGCTCTACTTTTTTTATCTCACTCTTAGGTATTGATTCTGATAGTTGCTTTTCTAGCTTTCGATTTTTTTCTTCTAATCCTGTTATTGTACCCATCAGTAACTCAAAATCAGTTTCGATTACATCGTTTTTAAAAGAGTTTTTTTCTATATATTCTCGTAGTCCATCATCCACTTTAACCACCTTCCTTTATTGATTTAATTTCTTTTCCAAATCTCAAGGCATCTTCTACTGAGTAACAAATAAAGAATTGCCCCTTCCAACCCTGTGTAAACTTCACCTGATTAGCGTTTAATTTCTTTGTTGGCATCTTAACCTCTACCAGGTAATTGCGCTTATTCCAACCTAATAGAAGGTCTAGCGGTGTATTTAATCGTTCAACACTGATACCTAATGACTTGAAAGCTTTCACTATTTCTTTCTCGTTTCCGTCCCTGCTTGGGTTGAATCGATTGATAGTCATGCTTTTATTAATCCTTTTTCTAGTAATATTAACTGAGTTCTTACTATTCCCTCATGATGCGCCAACTTTAATTGATCGGCTGACCATGGGTGTTCCTCAAACCTATGATCCAAAGCGTCGTGACAGCTAGAACAACAATAGGACCCGTGAATGTCGTTAGCTTTATAACCCATGCCACCGCCGCCAATGTGCGCAAAAACCGTGGTTTCTGGGATAAAGTTGCAGATACCTTCCAGCCTTACCTGGCAATCTTCACCCCTTGCGCTGTTTGTAATCTTTTTATTTTTCTTTCTGCTCATTTTTACCCTCTCTTTTAGCTATTATAAACATGCAAGCAGTATCACAACCTCTTTGACCTTCAAGTTTTGGCACGTAATCGCCCTTGCAAGCCTCGCATATTCCGCCTGTTTTTAGTTTTGGTTTAACTGTCATTGCTCGCCCTGAAAAATATAGATATCTTTTATAAGGTTTTTGGAAACACTCACCGGCAAATACCCCCTTGACTGCTTCCCAGTGTTCATGCTTGTATAAATAACAATACCTTGACCAGTTTCTGGGATTTGCACAACAACGCCAGCAATCCAGCAAATATTGGCGGGAAACCCGTTTGCATAAACACAATCACTTATCTGCAACTCTCTCATTCTATCTATCCTTATTAGGCCACGCTAAACCATAACCCAATGATGCTAACTTTCTATTAACTACCTCATAAATTTTGGGGTAGTCACTCGTTTTCGGCTTTGTCGTTGAATCTTCGCCCGTCATTGCTAATTGAACCGTGCGCCAAATATTATCTTTTACAATTTCAGGTGTCCAACTCAGCTCAAATCCTTCTTTGAAAAATGCTGTAAATGTTAAGCCGTCGTTATTAAACATTTGAGCAAGTTGACCGCAATATAAATGTAATGACCTATTTTGCAACCCTGTGCGTTGCTTACCAGTTTTCATGTCTACGCGCAAATACTTATGCTCATCAAAGTTAGACCTCAAAAGCTCGATATAATCATAAAGAGCTTTTTCAGTGTTGATGATAGTTTCTTGCTTCATTTCCAAACTTTCCGGATATCATCTTCACCCGTCAACACATAAGCTATCAACCGAGCAAGTTTAATAGTCGGTTGCTTTTCACCGTTCTGCAAATATCGCAAGTGTCGTGAACTGTAGCCCGTGATTTTTGCTAAATCTTCGAGGCTCATACTTTTTAATTCGCCGTCATCACCTTTGATTAACTTAGCTTTCAATAGTTTTTTAATATTGTTCATAACTTCCCGCTTAATAGTTCTGGGTTTTCGTGAATACTACCAACCCTTTCAACTTCGTAGCTTTCAATCTGCCATAAAAAATAATCTTGGGTATTGTCCTCCTGCTGACAGTATTTAAAATGATTACTTCCTTTTAGATACCACCCCCATTGCTCCATGGTAAAAATGCAAGCCTGCAAATAATCATCTATATATTCAATGCGGTATATATTTTCACCAACCTTGATTATGTCTTTTTCATAAATATCAACGCCGTTTTTATCTTTTAGCCCAGTGTATTGCATTAAAATAATATCATCACTGTCAGGGAATTCGCTCCCATAGCCTGTAACTGGCGACATATCACTAAAGAACTCAGGCCACCACGAAATCATTGTTTTGTTTTCTTCATCCCAAGCTCTAAATTTTATTTCCCGCATAATATTTCCTCTACTGTTAAATGTTTATATGAAGTTGGGCTTCGGCTAACTAGTAGCTAATAAGCTTTTTAATATCTATGTGCAAATTGCATCAAAGTATACTTAAACCATAAAGCCCACCACATATAAACACTATTAAAATTAGGTGCGCAAGTTTGGAGTTTCACCAATACGCCATCCGGTCTTTACCAGTAGTCTTGCGCGTTGCTCTTTATTTTAAAATGGTAAGCTATCCAAGTCGTCATCAAACTCGCTGTTATTTTGCGGCTGGTTTTGCTGCTGCGGCTTTGATTGCGCTTGTTGTCCATCTTTCCAGAACACTTGACAGTTACCAAGAATGGCTCCCCTAGTTCCGTTGTCCTTTTCTTCTTTACTAACGTCTTGAGTAATCATTCCGCTGTTATCGAATTGATCTTTTTCGTCTAAATCAATGAATACTGTCGCATCTAAATACTTGCCTTTCTTGCCTGCAAATAATCTTGCTTTGTCTATCATTGATACATTAATTTTGAGTGATACGCCCACTTTGCTCATGATATTGCTCTCTTATGATTGATTAAAAATTGATTAAATAACGCTTGTTTGCCGCCGTATTCTATCGGCTTTGGCCTGTGAAGCCTACCGTATACTTTTACAAAGCTTATATACTTAGCAATCGGCTTCTTCGCTCTGTCTAAATCTATGTCCCTGTAAACATTCCCCGCGCTACTTACTAAGTGCGGCTTTAATATGTAACCTTTTTGTCTATAAGTCTTAAATGTTGCTTCTGACTTGATTCCCAGGTGCTTCATTGCTTGTTTTGTGTTTAATAGATTCATTTAATTAACAAGCCTCTTTTACCGTCTACTATTTCAGCGCCTTCCACTTCTGTTAATCCCTTTTCAATCATCCATTTTTTAAGCCCGGCTTTGTCAATCTTGACAGTCTCGACAATCTCTTTAAAGTCCTCAAAAATTGCTTTCGGTGCGTTAATTTCTAAAACCTTACTAGCCTTTATTAATGTTATTTTAAATTGTGGACATTCTATTTTATCAATGCCAGAACGTTCCATATTATCGCGCAAGTACTCTTTGAAGTAATCAGCTTTATTGGTAACCGCTTTCAATCTTGCTTGCATGTTTTTGATCGCATCTTTTATTTGATTAGCATCGCTTTCAAGGTTTAGATAATAAGCGCCCACATTTTTCGCTTTAACTTCAAGCTCTCCAGATAACCCTTCCATCGTGTCGTTAATGGTTTCTTGATCCATATCTAAGCTTTGCATATTTTCAAGAGCGTTATTATATTGCTCTGTTAATTCGTATAACTTCATTTTGCGCTTCCTTTATTTTCTTTAAGATATTTAATACAGTTTGATACGTTTGAAATCTCATCTAGCGACCCCAGTATTGTCGGCTTGAACGTATCCAATACGCCCTTAGTTGTCCACCCGTGAACCTTCATAACGCCTAGTAAAGTCTCCCCTCCTTTCTTTGACGGCTGAGCGCTTGCACTATTTCCGTCATCATCTTCAGAGGGAATTCCCGCAACCGCTTGCAATCCGTACCGCCTACAATATGTAATTGCTGAGCCTGCGCCTTGAGCGTCTTGCTTAGTCAGGTTGACCGTAAAACTATTAGATAACCATTCACCCGATTCGTGCATTAAAATTGTTTCTAC
>Ga0307492_10000119_pt1 | contig 36335 bp, 26 predicted proteins | sample SI3LmetaG_FD_202365 | JGI IMG/M metagenome (GOLD analysis project Ga0307492, IMG submission 202365) | Sea-ice brine microbial communities from Beaufort Sea near Barrow, Alaska, United States - SI3L | ecosystem: Environmental > Aquatic > Marine > Coastal | place: USA: Alaska | collected 2017-05-06 | reverse complement strand
TTGGCAAGCGCTTGCATTTTTTCTTTGTTCATTAAAATACTCATTATTTAATCCTTTTTTAGATTATACACAATGAGTATTTACACACTTATTTTTACACCCTCAGTTTTAAAATTCCGCTGTATTAGGTGCTCTTGGGAAAGGTATAACATCTCTGATATTTTGCATACCTGTTGCATAAAGGACCGCTCGTTCAAAGCCCATGCCAAAACCAGAATGTGGGACAGTTCCGTAACGACGTAAATCGCGGTACCACCAATAGTTTTCCATTGGTAATCCCATCTGTTCAATCCTTGCATCAAGCATGTCTAGCCTTTCTTCTCGTTGACTACCGCCTACAAGCTCGCCAATGCCTGGCGCTAAAATATCCATTGCCGCAACGGTTTTTTCATCATTATTCATTCGCATGTAAAAGGCTTTAATATCCTTTGGATAGTTCATTAATATAATTGGTTTACCAACTTTTTCCTCGGCTAAATATCTTTCATGTTCAGATTGCAAATCAGTTCCCCATGAAACAGGATATTCAAATTTCTTATTGCAATTTTCAAGTATTTTAACTGCCTCAGTGTATTCCATGCGTTCAAAATCGTCATTTACGATGGATTCTAATCGTTGAATGACTGTTTTATCGACACGTTGATTAAAGAACTCTAGATCATCACCACGTTCATCTAAAACAGCTTTAAATATATACTTCATCATAGATTCAGCAACATCTGCATTCTTTTGAAGGTCTGCAAAAGCTATTTCAGGTTCAACCATCCAAAACTCAGCCAGATGCCTGGTTGTATTAGAATTTTCAGCTCTAAAGGTTGGCCCAAAAGTATATACTTTTGACATAGCCAAGCAATAAGATTCAACATTTAGCTGTCCAGACACTGTTAAGAAGGATTCTTTGCCAAAAAAGTCTTGACTATAATCAACCTCACCTTTTTCCGTTAAAGGTAAATTATTTTGATCTAAAGTGCTTACTCGGAACATTTCACCAGCGCCTTCACAATCACTTGCTGTGATGATTGGTGTGTGGATCCAGTTAAAACCCTCACCATGCAAATAACGGTGTGTAGCTTGAGCTAAACAGTTTCTAACTCGGGTGACAGCTCCGATAGCGTTTGTTCTTGGTCGAAGGTGAGCTACACTACGTAAATATTCCATTGTATGAGGTTTTGGCTGGATTGGATAACTCGCAGGATCATCTACTAGGCCATAAACAACCACTTCTTCAGCTTGAATTTCAAAGCTTTGCCCATTGCCTTGAGATTCAACTAGTTTACCTGTAACCGATATAGAAGCACCGGTTGTAACATTGAGAATCTCATTTTCATAATTGGATAAATCATTTGGTGCAATTATTTGAATCGCAGCAAAGCAAGAACCGTCGTGCAAATTAATAAAAGAGAAACCTGCCTTTGAGTCTTTTTTTGTTCTTACCCAGCCCTTAACGGTGATGGTTTCGCCAGCTTTCATTTTACCCGCTAAAATTTCGGAAATGGCGTTATAGCCGCTCATTTTATACCTCAAGTATTTTATGCCTCATATCGATCGAATAGGTAGATGATATTAAAAGGAAATTAGTTTAATTAGGATTGCGATTCTAACTCTCAATCTAATTGACTTCCAGCGTTAAACAACTCAGAAAGCAACTTTATCCTGTATTTTTATTCTTTAATTACTCCCTATTTAAGTAATAACTTAAGTAGGGTTAGACAAATATTTATTTTGTTACTATCTTTTAGTAAATAAAGTGATTGTTTCTGTACTGCTAATAAAAAATGTCCAATTATTTAACCTGTACTTATCGATCGCTTTGAGTATAATAACACCGATAATTTAATGGTGTATATGCTACGTCTAAGAACAGCTCCCTCAATATCTCTAATGTTGGTATTAAGTTGGTAATTCAATAAAAGACAGTCGTTAAGCGTAAGGAAATTCTATGTACGAGTCGTATTACAAACTATCTGGTAAGCCTTTTCAATTAACCCCAGATCCTTTCTTTTTCTACGGTAGTAGTACTCATAAACGAGCACTAGCTTATTTAAAGTATGGCTTGTCACAAGGTGAAGGCTTCATTGTTGTTACTGGTGATGTTGGAACGGGTAAAAGCACATTAGTTCGCACACTTTTTGATTCATTAGAAGGCAAAGATGATGTTGTTGCTGCGGAGCTAATAAATACACAGCTAGATTCTAAAGAAATACTAAGAATGGTTGCGGCTTCTTTCGGTTTAGCCCATAAAGACAACGAAAAAGCTTCATTAATTAAAAATTTAGAAAATTACTTTACAGCTCGAAGTCAAGAAGGCAAGCGATGTATGCTTGTGGTGGATGAGGCTCAAAACTTACCCTTTGAAACAATTGAAGAATTAAGAATGTTGTCCAATATGGTATACGACGGCAGCACATTATTACAGATTTTTCTTCTAGGTCAGTCAGAATTTAGAGAAAATTTACGAGCCCCTAACCTAGAACAGGTAAGGCAACGTGTAACTGCTTCATATCACTTATCACATTTAGATGGTGAAGAAACTCAATCCTATATTGAGCACAGGTTGCATAAAGTTGGGTGGAGTGATACGCCGGTATTTACAGCTGAAGCTTTTCAACTGATTTATGAGTTTAGTGCTGGTGTACCTAGAGTAATAAATAGTACTTGTGATCGTTTAATGCTGTATGGATTTTTGGAAGAAAAGGTCCGTATAGACGGTGAGATAGTAAAGCTTGTCACTGAAGAAATTACCGATGAAAATGATGCCGGGAAAGATTCTTCACCCGTACAACAAACGACATTGATGCAGACTCAAGGTTTACCAAAAGATGCAACACCAATGGATATAAGAATTCATTCATTGGAAAGAGAAATGGATGATCTTAAAAAACGCTTTAGAAAAGAACGTGATTTCATGAGAAAGATCATAGCAATTTCATTAAACTTTGAAGATGATTAGATTGTACTACTAGACACTGAAAGTAGATACCAAAGCAATAAAAAGCCGTTCAACTTGAACGGCTTTTTTGTGTCAATTTAATGACTAATTTTCCGGAATCACTATTTTAGATGAGAAAATATTAAAGAGAGCTTCCGGCAAAAACATTACATTTACTCATCGTCAGTACAATAACACTATTTAGTTTCTGACACGGTCTCTTTGTCATTTGCTAACCTTTCCCAAGCTCCAGTTTTCATGCTAAGCAAATATATTACGATACCAATACCAATACTGAATAAACTGATTTGAATATAAAGTGCTGGTATTTGGTCGACTTGATTCGGATCAAAGTTTCCAGCGAGTAGGCCTGCAATAATATTTCCTATAGAATAAGTAAGCACAAAAACTCCCATCAATTGACCAGCAAAACGTCTTGGAGCCAACTTACTAACAGCACTAAGTGCAACGGGACTTAATAAAAGTTCACCTACAGTGTGTAAAAAATATGTTCCAATTAACCAGTAAGGGGCAACTTTTAAGCCACTAGCGGCATATTGGGCTGCAAAAAACATTACAAGGAAACCGCTCGCCATTATGATTAACCCTATTGCCGTCTTTGCTCCGTAAGAAGGTGGAATAACTCTTTTACCCAAGTTAATCCAGAGCGCTGCGAAAAATGGTGTTAAAGCTATTATAAACAAAGCATTTGCAGACTGAAACCAAGTAGTGGGTATTTCAAAACTGCCAATCATTCTATCAGTATAATCTCTAGCAAATAAATTAAGAGACGAACCTGCTTGTTCGAATCCTGACCAAAAACAAGCAGAAGCTATACAAATTAATAATAATGCTCTGAGTCGTTTTTTCTCATTCAATGACAGACTACCTTTAAAGTAAATCAGTGAGTAATAAACAACAAATATTAAAGTAAAAGCGATAGCAGTATATTGAGCAACTATAACTGCGTTAAAAGCTATAGCACCGTTATAAAGACCAGACCCTATCGTGACGACAGCAATTAAGAAAACAATTATTGCTATGTAACTTCTTTTTTGCGCTGCTACAGATAATGGAGCAGGCGGTGTGTTACCAACACCATTCAATTTATTAGTAGTCATTTTATACTGAATTAGACCTATAGCCATACCAACTGCCGCTGCGCCAAAAGCCCAATGCCAACCCACGTTGGTCATCAAATAGCCTGTAACAAAATAACCAATTAAAGAGCCTACATTTATCCCCATATAGTAAATAGCATAACCACTATCCCTGCGAGCATCTTCAGGGCTATAAAGCTGACCAACCATAGTTGTGATATTAGGTTTCAATAGACCGGTTCCTAAAACAACAAAAACTAAACCGATAAAAAAGCTACTGTCATGGGGAATTGCCAAGATGATATGGCCAATCATAATGATGATGCCACCGTACCAAATGGCCTTTTGTCCACCAATTAGCCTGTCGGCAATCCAACCACCAGGTAGACCCATAAAATAGACACTACCAGTGTAAAGACCGTAGATAGCGACTGCAGATACTACAGTTAACTCCAAACCTCCTTCTTGCAAAGCGGCAGTCATAAATAATACAAGCAATGCTCGCATACCGTAATAACTCATTCTTTCCCACATTTCTGTAAAAAAGAGAGTAGTTAAGCCTTCTGGTTGGCCTAAGAATGTTTTTTCTTCGGTTGTGCTCATGTGGTTATCCTTATTGGTTACAACTATCAATTTGAATTCAGATGGATGCTTCAAATACCTCAGATCAATCGAAGCATTTAATAAATCATCCATATAGCCACCTTTTATAACCTTTTCCCCGTTTTAACACAAGCTGACTTTTTTCATTTTACACCTACTTGTTAAATTTGAAGCTTTTGGTTGAATTTTAAACTCCAATTTGTATCATTAAGTCATAAATGAAAACTTGAAATAATACTATAAGAGGCGATGTTTGAAGCTAAAAAATGGTCAGTAGTTTACCTTTTTCAGTTACAATATCTAAAATTTGAACGAATAGGTAGCAAAGTGACATTTTTAGCTTGCAGGATACATAAAGAAAGCCATGAAATTGTGGGTCATAAACTGGAACAATTAGATTTGAGTATGCTCTGCCAAGGCGAAATATTGATCCAAGTACATTACTCTGGAGTTAATTATAAAGATGCTCTTGCAGCAACCGGAAAAGGAGCCATATTAAAACGTTTTCCATTAAATGGAGGTATTGACCTTGCTGGAATTGTTGAATCAAGCAGTGACAAACGCTTCAATATTGGTGATAAAGTTTTAGTTAATGGCTGCGGTCTAGGCGAAATTCATGATGGAGGCTTGTCGCAATATGCGAGAGTACCTGCAGAATGGGTGATCCCATTACCAAAAGGTTTAAGTTTAAAACAGTCCATGATTTTAGGCACCGCAGGATTTACTGCCGCTCTCGCTATACATAGAATGCTAATTAATGATCAGACTCCAGATAAAGGCCCGATAGCCGTCACTGGCGCAACTGGAGGGGTTGGTAGCAATGCGATTAGTATATTGACGGGTCTTGGCTTTGAGACAATCGCTATTAGCGGTAGAAGCGAACATTACTCCTTTGTAGAGTCTCTTGGAGCGACTAAGGTTTGTTCCGCTGAGTCTCTTAATTTAAGCTCAAAACCATTAGATAAAGCGCTTTATGGCGGGGTTATCGACAATGTTGGTGGTCAATTATTTAGTAAACTTGTCGCTCATACACAATTATGGGGTAATGTAGCGAGTATTGGATTGGCTGATACACATAAATACAGCTCAACTGTTTTTCCATTTATTTTAAGAGGTGTCAGCATTTTAGGTATTAGTTCAACCAATTGCCCTATGCCTCTTAGACGAAAAATATGGGAAAGGTTAGGGGGCGACTTGAAGCCTAAAGAGTTAACAAACATATTGACTGAGGAAATTAAATTGAAAGATGTTTCTAGTATTTTCAACGACTTACTTAATCGAAAAAAACATGGGCGAATTGTCGTTAATTGCTTAGATTAAGCGTTAGTGCCAATGATATTAGTTGTAAAAGCTATTTTAATAAAGAGAAAAAATGAAAAACCAATTAGCTAAAGTTGTCGATAAACTTAATAAAAAGCCTTCGTGGTTCAGATACCGCTTATTATCACTTGTTTTAGGTAAAACAGTTAAATTTGTCGGAACAGCAGGCGTTAAATGTATTGATTTATCTTCAGATCGCTCCATTTTCATGATCAAAAATAAATCGAAAGTAAGAAATCATATTGGCACTCTTCATGCTGCGGCATCTATGTTAGTTGCTGAAACTGCAACAGGAATGGCTCTCGGCATGCACGTACCTGATAATAAAATCCCTGTGTTGAAAAATGTGACGATTGATTATGTTAAACGTTCAACTGGCTCACTTCGTGCGGAGGCATCATTAACTGAAGAACAAAAAACGTTACTGCATTCAGATGACAGAGGTTCTTTTATTGTTAAGTGTGAAGTTATTGATGAAGCTAATATAGAGCCAATCATAGCAAATTTTGAATGGGCTTGGACGCCCAAAAGAAAATAATGTTTATTTTATTCAATTGCAGAAGATATGATTAAATGAAAGTTTTTCTTACCTCTTTAGGCTGCAGGCTTAACGAAGCTGAATTACAAACTTGGGCGAATGACTTTGCACAGTTTGGGATTATTGTTACAAACATGCAAACTGATGCTACGATTATTGTAATCAATACCTGTGCTGTCACGGGTGAAGCCGCACGAAAATCACGTCAAACCATTCGACGCTTCCACAGAAATAATCCAATTGCCAAAATAGTTGTTACAGGTTGTTATGCGTCTTTGGATAAAGAAGAAGCGCAAGCTTTGCTGGGTGTCGATTTAGTGGTATCCAATAAAGATAAAAATAAGCTCGCAGAGAAATCAAAGGATTTGTTAGAGGTTGCGGATATGTCATTTGCTGCCAGTGAACCAAGCTCTGCGGCTATGTTTAGAAGAAACAAAGCAAGAGCATTTATTAAAATACAAGATGGATGTCGATATCGGTGTACCTACTGTATCGTAACAATTGCTCGCGGTGAAGAAGTATCAAAAACCATTGAAGATATCATTGAAGAAATAAATCGTTTGTCGCAATGTGATATTAAAGAGGTTGTTATTACAGGCGTTCATGTCGGTGGTTACGGAAGTGATATTAACCTTAGTCTTTATGATTTGGTTGTTGCTATATTAGCTCAAACAATAATACCGAGAATTCGCTTTGCTTCGGTTGAACCTTGGGACCTACCGGATAATTTTTTTGAGTTATTTAAGAATGAACGGTTAATGCCACATATGCACTTACCAATTCAAAGTGGTAGTAATAAAATTCTAAAAAAAATGTCAAGACGCTGTAAATCAGAGACTTTCTTAGCTCTAGTGAATAAAGCAAAAAAATTAATACCCAACTTTAATTTCACTACTGACATTATTATTGGTTTTCCAGATGAAACTGAGGAGGATTTCGATTTATCTATAGATATAATCAAACAAGCTGATTTTGGGCACGTACATATATTCGCCTATTCAAAAAGAGAAGGAACCAAAGCCGCAAGTTTACCTAATCAAATTGATAACGAAATTAAGAAAATTAGAAGCAAAAAAATGCATCAGTTTACAAACGAAACAAGAAAAAATTCACTAATTAAAATGATTGGTTCATGTTGTGAGGTACTTTGGGAAGGTGAGGGTAAAGTGCAATCTGACGGGAGTTATTTTTATTATGGCTATACTCCAAACTATCATAAAGTTGTTATGAAAACATCTAAAAAACATTTACTAAACAATCAAATATTACTGTGTAAAATCGACAAACTGTTGAAAAGCAATTTATTGAATGTCGTCTCTTTAGTAGAATTAAATAATTTTCCTCAACCTTATAAAATAAAGTCAATTGAATTTAAATCTATTGATTAAATTTTCAAGCTAAAACAATCAATAGTTTTTTGAATACCAAAATTAAGGTAGATATTCCTTAGAAAAAATTTCGACTTTTCTCATTTCCGCGAATAAACGATGTTTTATGTGTTCGGAATTATCTGTCATTCCTTTTTGTTTTAATTCAGTCTCATATTCATATGCCAACGTCTTTAATACCGGCACGCCACAATAAGCTGTTGCGCCATGTAATTTATGCACTTCCGAAGTGAGTTTATTTAAGTTTTTAATTTTACTGTGTAAAATCATATTATCTTCGGCTTCAATAAAACTATGAATCAGCATTTTTAGCATTTGTTTAGCTAAGTCTTGCTTTTGATTTGAATTTTTTAAACTTAACTCCCAGTCAATCGATAGGTCAATCGATGTATTGTCCAAACCGCTATTTTGTTCATTGTTTATTTTGTTGTTAAGTGTTATTTTCGATTTATAACTAACGGGACTATTAGTCCACTTTTGAATGTTTTTTCTTAAATCATCCTGAGCAATTGGTTTTGTCAAAAAGTCATCCATGCCACTTTGAATGATGCGCTCTTTCTCGCCTTTAATAGCGTGAGCCGTTAGAGCAATAATAGGGGTTTTTGAATTATGCCGGTTTATCTGTCTGATTTTTTTAGTTGCCGCAATTCCATCCATAATAGGCATTTGAATATCCATGAAAATTAAATCGTAGTTATTAACTGACGTGTTTTGAACCGCCTTTAATCCACTGTTTACGAAATCAGCTTCTAAATCAAAGTCATCCATAAATGCTTGTATCAACCTTAAATTTGCATCGTTATCATCGACACATAATATTTTTAAATTTTTTATTGTTAGTTTTTGTCCCTTAGGTTTAATTATAATATCATTATTCGATTCGTCAGCGATAAACCAGTTTGAGAATGGTTCGTAAAGTGAATTAAGTGAAAGTGGCTTAGATATAAGTTTGTCATATCCTGCTTTAGTATGGTCACGAATTATATGTTCATCGCTAGAGTTGATTAGCACCACTAAAGGCACTTCAAGCTCTCCTGCCTTTTTCTTTAAATTTAAAAGTTGAGGACTGTTTGACGGATAACCGCCAACAATAATTAAGTGAATATCTTTATCCAATGCCTTGTTTTTTAAAGCAATATCGCTCAACATTTCAATTTGATTAGTCGTTTCAACTTGTGTGCCTAGTTGATTAAGCAAATATTTTGTCGCAAGTTGAGAAAGGTTGTTAGAGTCATGAAACAGTATCTTTCTTCCAGGGAAAGTCAAAAAATCAACGTCTTCGGCATCTAAGTCCTTGACAAGTTCAAGCGTAAACCAAAAAGTTGAACCTACACCTTCTTGACTATCTAAACCAATTTTACCGTTCATAGATTCAATCAGTTTTTTGGAGATCACTAAACCTAATCCTGTGCCACCAAAACGCCTTGTTGTTGTTGTATCTGCTTGTGTAAAGGCTTGAAATAATATGTTCTGTTGTTCTTTACTTAAACCAATCCCAGTATCGGTAATATTAAACTTTATCCTGACTCGATTGTTTGTATCATCTTCTAGCATTACGCGAATTTGAACGGTTCCTTTTTCAGTGAATTTAATCGCATTGTTACAGAGATTAGTTAATATTTGTGAAATATGTCCAGCGTCACCGAGTAAATTTTTTGGAACATCTTGATAGACTATACCTATAATCTCAAGGTTTTTACTTTGTGCCGATGGCGCCAATAGAGATAGAGTCTCATCAATGCAGTTCATAAGGTTAATCGGACGTTGTTCAACATTCATTTTTCCGGCTTCAATTTTCGAAAAGTCTAAGATATCGTCTATTATTTTTAATAAACCATTTGAAGAATTACTAATTGTCTCTAACTGGCGTTTTTGTTTAGTGTTTAATTGTGATTTTAATAATAAATTTGTAAATCCAATAACACCATTCATTGGAGTCCTTATTTCATGACTCATGTTCGCTAAAAATTCTGACTTAACTCGACTCGACTCTATCGCTTCTTTACGAGCCAAATTTAGTTCAACATTCTGCTCCTCAAGCGCAGTATTAGTGGAGTTTATATCAGCTGTAGCTTGTTCAATAGCGACTTGCATTTCTTCTCTGGCTTCAAATAATGAATCACTCATGCTGTTAAAACCGTTGACTAGCGTTTTTAGCTCGCCACTTGTACTTGCTTGAATTTGAACTTTGAGCTGACCTTCCTTAATTCTTTTTACTGCGGTAGCTAAAAGTATAATGGGGGTAGTGATATTTTTTGCCATATTTTGAGCTAACATAGCACCAAGCACTAATCCTAGAAAAAGGATTATTATAGCGGTAATAATCGTCTGATATTTCCTTAGACTAATATTCTGATGTGTGAAATAGACTGCTACATAGCCTATAGGAGAAAGAGGGGTATAACTTTGTGTTTTATTTGATAAGGGGACTCGTTGTTTTAAGTTTTGCTGGCTATATATTGGCGTTCGAACAAGTAATCCATTTTCAAGCTTTTCGATTTCGGTTTGTGTCAATTGACTTTCTTTGGTTCCTGAAAGTATTAGTACCAGTTCACTCGTGCCGGAGCTGGCTAATAAAATATTTTGTTTATTATAAATAGCTATGGCTAAAATATCTTGGTCACCGTCTCTAGCGGATGATACTAGCTTTGAAAGCGTTTGATGATTAGCTGATAAAACAGCGAATTCTGAAATTTGAGAAACGTATTTGGCGACCGTTAAACCTCTCACTTGGAGATTATTATTTAGGTCTTGAATACGAGTCGTTACGAAATAAGAACCCATAACTAATGCAACTAATGCAGTTGGTACCACAGCCAATAAAATGACTCTTGCTTTGATTCCCCATTGGTTCATAAATAGTTCGCTTTAATAAGTGATTTATTGGCTAAAATTTTTGTTGATAATCAATTTAAGTTGCTTCTCATCGAGATTTGGATAATTGAAACTCTGTGCTATTTGTTGATTCACAAACACTGAGAAGTTTTTTAAATATTTTGGAGCTTGGTATTTATTGTGGGTAAAATATTGTTCTATAATTTTGTATGTTTCCTCAATTAATTCGTTTTGACCAGAATAAATACTCGCTAATGCTCCAATATTGCCATGAATAAGGCGGTTACCGATCATTGGAATATCCAGTTGAAAGCTAACGGGTAATAATAACTCAATATTCCCGAGGTCAAATTGTTGAGAATTATCTAATAGCGTTAAAAATCCAAGTTTAGGGAGCATTCCACTAAAATAGGCAGCTGTTGAATCTTGATTTTCTAATATTCTATATTTCAGATTATATTTTAATAATGCTACATCGTTTTTATAATCATTTAAGTGAAAACGTGATAAACGTCCGAGTAAAACATAGATATTTTCATAATCGGGTTGAATTGCCTTGGCTAATGCTAATTGGTTTGGAAAAGGCTGTTCTCGATATATTCCAGACAATTGTATGTTTAAGTCAGCATAAATCTTTCGCATTCGATCAAGCGTGACTCTGGGTGTATTTAGAGAAAATATAGGCACTTTACTTCTAGATGCCAGTATTTTTAGGAGTGTTTGTTCACCAAGAGTCACTGCTAAGTCTTTGTTTAACTTTAAAAGGTCATCTATTTCAAAAGGAAGTTTAGTCGCAATATCGTAAATATTGACTTTCCAGTTAGGATGGGAGCTTGATATTTTTGTTTTTAGTTTTGCTGAAAGGTTGGTAAAACTTTTTGTCTCATCAGTAGATACATCATTTGCTAAGTAATAAATACCGATAATTTTGCTTAAGTCAGCCGTTTTTCTTACTTCGCTGATAGCTTTCGTGCTTACTTGGCAACCGACTAGCAGCATTAAAAATGATATAAAACTTGATTTGTATGGCTTGCAAAGCATAAATAAATTAGATAATCGTTCCTGACAATTGATATGTTATTGAATTTAGCAATAATTGAGTATATCCCTATACTGCCATAAAGATAGATAATAGTGTAAAATTGCGTCGATTTTTAATTAGAGATTAATAACAAATGGCAAAACGTAGGAATAGCCGGGCTGGGTCGCGAAAAGCGAAACCACTTCCAAGCGAACCAGTTAACCTCATCATTAATTCCCTGTCACATGAGGGGCGAGGTGTTGGAAAGGTTGAAGGTAAGACCGTCTTTGTTGACGGCGCGCTAATTGGAGAAGAGGTCAGCGCACAAATAACCTTTCAAAGAGGTAAGTTTGATGAGGCTAGAGCTGTTTCTATTGAAAATCCTAATCCAGAACGCGTAATACCTCCTTGCGAATTTTATGGAACTTGTGGTGGTTGTAGTATGCAACACCTTACAAGTTCTGCTCAAATATTGCACAAACAATCAATATTAAAAGAACAACTCGAACATTTTGCGTCGACAAAACCACAAGAATGGCTAGAACCTCTGCAAGCTGATTTAACCGCATACAGAAGAAAAGCAAGGTTAGGAGTTCGATATGTTAGCAAAAAAGAGAGAACTCTAATAGGTTTTCGAGAAAAGTATTCTAATTTCTTAGCTGACATAAAAAGCTGTAAAGTCTTGGATGTAAGAGTTGATGCGATTTTAATGCCTATGAGTGAACTGATCGATACAATGGACTCTCGACAGTTTATACCTCAAATTGAAGTTACCTGCGGAGATGACTCCGTTGCAATAATTGTTAGACACCTACAGCCATTAACTGAAAAAGATCGTGCTTTGTGGATTTCTTTTGCGCAACAACAAAACATCATTGTATACCTGCAATCCAAAGGACCAAAAACCGTCGCTAGATTATGGCCGATTGAAAATTCGGATGCTCTTTTGAGCTATAAACTGCCTGAATACGACCTTGAACTGCTGATGGAACCACTTGATTTTTCTCAGGTAAATGCCAGTATTAATCGCAAAATGTTACCTTTAGCCATCGATTTATTGGAAGTAAATAAAGAAGATGAAGTACTTGATCTGTTTTGTGGATTAGGCAACTTCACATTACCGCTAGCAAAAATAGCAAAACGAGTGGTTGGTGTTGAAGGTGTGATTGATATGGTCGAACGTGCGACAGAAAATGCTAAACATAATAACTTAAAAAATGTTCAATTCTATCAGACTGATTTGGCCAGTGACTTAACCGGTCAACCTTGGATATCGACTAATTTTAACAAAATATTAATTGACCCTGCCAGAAGCGGAGCGATTGAAGTGATTCCAAACATTATTAAATTTAACCCTGATAGAATTGTTTACGTTTCATGTAATCCTGCTACTTTGGCAAGAGATACGGGTGAGCTGGTTAAATCTGGATACGAGTTGATAAAAGCAGGCGTTATGGATATGTTTCCGCATACTAGTCACGTGGAGTCTATTGCGCTTTTTGTAAAAAAGAAATAACTAGTAAAATGTCATTATGCAAAAAGGGCTTTTTTGTATAAACCTTTTGAATGTTAATTAAATCATTAAAGTAAAATTATGGTACAAATTACAAACTTAAGACCACCAGAAAGCTTATTTGACGATAGCTGTATTGATTGGTGCAAACAAATTTTTGGACAAACAGAAAAATTTGATATTTCTCAATTTAGAAATCTGATTTCTCTTATCAAGAAAAATATCAATATAAATGATAATGATTTTAGAAAGCTAAATAAACAGGCATTTGAGCAAGCTATTATTTTAGTGCCGCTAAATGTTGATGCTGAAACAATTATTGCTTCTATGATCTACCCGTTTGTCAACTCGATGAAAGTTGATTTGAAAAATTTGGGTGAACACCTTTCCTTACGTATTGAAGAACGTGTTAAAGGAGTTATTTTGCTTGATGGTATGCGAGGTTTACAATCTGAACGTTCTAAAAACAGTGATATTTTACAAGTTGAAAATTTACGTAAAATGTTGTTGGTGATGGTTGATGATGTCATGGTAGTTTTAATAAAACTAGCAGAAAGATTAGTCAACTTAAGAAATGTAAAAAATGACCCTATAGAACAAAAATATTTTTCTGAAGAGATTAATGAGGTTTACGCTCCGCTTGCGAATCGCTTAGGAGTCGGTCAATTAAAGTGGGAAATGGAAGATCTTTCGTTTCGCTATTTACACCCAAAAGAATACAAAGATATAGCGAAACACCTTTCTGAAAAACGTTTAGCAAGAGAAGTCTATGTTAATGAAGTGCTGGCAACTATAGACATAAAATTAAAAGCGATCGGCATTGTAAGTGAACTCATGGGACGAGCAAAACATATCTTTAGCATTTGGAAAAAGATGCAACGTAAAAAAGTTGGCTTCGAGGAAGTTTATGATGTGCGTGCAGTCAGGATTTTAGTTCCTGAAGTACGGGACTGTTATTCTGTTTTGGGGGTTGTACATGGAGAGTGGAAGCATATTCCAAAAGAATTTGATGATTACATAGCGACACAAAAAGAAAATGGATATCGTTCTTTACATACTGCGGTTGTTGGTCCTAATGGAAAAACATTAGAAATACAAATTCGCACTTATGAAATGCATCAAGATTCAGAATTAGGCGTGGCAGCACACTGGCAATACAAAGAAGGTGATACCGGTAAAGCGAGCGGGTATGATGCAAAAATTGCATGGTTACGCCAAATATTAGAATGGCAAGATGAGTTGGCCGACTCTGCACAACTGGCTGCCGATTTCAAAAATCAAATTTTTGAAGAGCGCATTTATGTATTTACACCTTTAGGTAAACTGATTGATTTACCTCAGGGTTCTACACCGGTTGATTTTGCTTATAGAGTCCATACCGATGTTGGACACCGTTGTCGTGGAGCAAAGGCAAATGGAAAAATCATTCCATTGACAGAAGCGTTGGAAACAGGTCAGAAGATAGAGATTTTAACTAGCAAATTTGGTGAACCAAGTAGAGATTGGTTAAGTAAACATAGTGGTTATATTAAATCTCAACAAGCGAAGAGTAAAGTTCATCAATGGTTTAAACGTCAAGATAAGGGAAAAAATATTATTGAAGGAAAAAGCCAACTAGAAAGCGAAATAAAAAAGAATGGCTTAGAAAATGCTCTTGCGAAAAATGAGCTTTTGAAAATTGTTAAATATTTTAATTTTAATAATTTTGAAGAATTGTATGCGAGTATCGGGTCAGGCGATAAAGGTATTCACCAAGTAATTAATGCTATAAGAAATAGTATTTCTGAAACATTAATTTTTGATACAAATACTGTACTGAATCGAAAACCAAAATTAGCCAAAAGAACAGAGTCCAGTGATATTTTGGTGGAAGGCGTCGGGAATCTGTTAACTCGAATGGCATCATGCTGTAAGCCCGTGCCTGGAGATGAAATTTCTGGTTATGTAACTTTAGGCCGGGGGATTATGATCCACAGATGCGACTGTCGTTATCTTTTGGCCTCTCAAACTCGTTCACCGGAAAAAATATTACAAGTTTCATGGACAAATCAAGTTAATAAAAGTTATTTAATCGACTTAGTTATTATGGCTTATGACAGAAAAGGTTTATTAAGTGATGTTACCGCGTTACTTTCACAAGAAAAAATTAGCGTCACATCCTTAAATACAAAAGTGAGTCAAAAGAAACTAGAAGTAAAGATTGATATTCAAGTTCAAGTTATTAATCTAGAAGTGATCTCAAGATTAATTACTTTAATTGAACAGCTCAATAATATTATCGAAGTTAAACGGAGTCGGGTTTAGCTAATTAAATCTCGAGAGGAATATTTAAATGACAGACGATGCTATTTCATCTATAACGAGTATTGAAAAGTTAATTCAAATAATGACGAAATTGCGGACCCCTAATACAGGCTGTCCATGGGATCTAGAGCAGGATTATACTTCAATATTGCCATATACCATCGAGGAAGTTTATGAAGTAGCCGATGCGATTGAACGTGCTGACTTTGATGATCTGAAGGGAGAACTAGGTGACTTGCTTTTTCAAGTTGTTTTTTATGCTCAATTGGCAAAAGAAGAAGGGCGGTTTGATTTTAGTGATATTGTCGAAGGGATATGTCATAAGCTAGTGACTCGTCACCCGCACGTTTTTGATGAAAACTATAACAAAACGACGAATAGCTCAGATCTTGTTTTAAAACGTTGGGAAGATCAAAAACAAATAGAGAGGGAAGCTAAATCAAGTTCCAACCAATCAAGTTTATTAGATGATATACCGAAAGTGTTGCCAGAGTTAAAACGCGCTCAAAAAATTCAAACTAGGGTCGCTAAACAAGGTTTTGATTGGCCCAATGTTTCTACTGTTTGGGAAAAACTGGATGAGGAGTCTGAAGAAGTTAAACAGGCAGCGAATGATAATGATAGTGATAGTATTGAAGATGAAGTAGGCGACTTATTATTCGTATGTGTTAATTTAGCTAGGCATTATAAATTAGATGCTGAACAAGCCCTACGAAAGGCGAATCAAAAATTTGAAAAACGCTTTAGAAAAGTTGAAGAGCTCGCTAATGGCGCTATTTCGGATTTTTCACTGGATGAACTTAATGATTTTTGGAATCAAGCTAAAGAGTTAACTAAAGGTTAAAATACGACAACCTGACGCTAAAAGTCGTTATCTTGCGAACTTAGAACAATTAGTTAGTAGTCAGAATATAATAATTTTTGCTAAGATGATTTACTTCAATTTTGAAGTTTAACTCTAAACGGTTACGATTAAATAAATCACTTAAATATAAAGCTTAAATTTTAGGAACTAGATGAATTCATCCGATAACTCATATGCGCAAGCTAACCAAACCCTTTATAACCATAACCAAGCTAAAGATAATTGCGGTTTTGGTTTAATTACACAGCTTGATGGCATTCAGAGCCATCAGTTAATTCAAACTTCAATTACCGCACTGATTCGCATGACCCACAGAGGCGCTATTTCTTCAGACGGTCTCACTGGCGATGGTTGTGGGCTACAAATTCAGTTATCAGATAACTTTTTTCAAAATACAGCTAAAGAATTAAATTTTAATATTGGATCTCGGTATGCAATTGGCCAGATATTTTTGAGCCAGAATAAAACTAAGCGCGTCTTTGCGAGACAAATTTTAGAAGAAGAATTAGAAAAAGAGACACTTTCAATCGCGGGGTGGAGAATTGTTCCTGTCGATACATCGACATGTGGTGAAGTCGCTAAAAAAAGTCAGCCAAACATTCAACAAGTATTTATTCGCGCGCCAGACGGATGGAGTAAACACGATCTAGAACGAAGACTTTTTATTGCAAGACGTCGCGCAGCTGATCGAATAAAAAATGACCAAGACTATTATGTAGTATCTCTATCCTGTTTGGTGATTGTTTATAAAGGATTAGTGATGCCAAAATACCTTTCAAAATTTTATAAAGATCTTTCTGACGAGAGAATGCAAAGTGCGATTTGTTTGTTTCACCAAAGATTTTCGACAAATACTGCGCCATTATGGAAGTATGCGCAACCATTTAGATTTTTAGCTCATAACGGTGAAATCAATACGATTAATGCTAACCGAAATTGGTCTATAGCAAGACAAAATAAACTCTATTCTCCTTTACTTCCGGACTTGCCAAAGTTAAGTCACCTAGTTAACCAAAATGGATCCGACTCATCCTCATTAGATAATATGTTAGAAGTTTTATTGGCTGGAGGAATGGATATTTTTAGAGCATTAAGATTATTGATCCCTCCTGCATGGTCAAAACAAAAAAATATGGATGCAGATCTGAGAGCTTTCCATGAGTTTAATTCAATGCATATGGAACCTTGGGATGGTCCTGCTGGGATTGTGATGAGTAATGGAACTCAAATTGCGTGTACCTTAGACCGAAATGGTTTAAGACCAGCACGTTACGTAATAACAAAGGATAGAATTCTAACAGTAGCTTCAGAAATAGGTGTTTGGGATTACGACGAAGCTGACGTTATTGAAAAAGATCGTGTCGGACCTGGTGAAATGTTAGCCGCCGATACTAGTACAGGACAAATCTGGCGAACTAATAAAATTGATGACATGTTAAAAAATAGATACCCCTATTTGGAGTGGTTAAGAGAAAATACAATTAAGCTAAAAAGTAATTCGTTAGTTGAAGAAATAGCAGCAAAAAAATTTATCGATGAAAAATTAGCAGAACTACCTGTTTTTGAAAAAATGTTTAATGTTAGTATTGAAGAAAAAGAACAGGTCATCCGAGTCTTGGCTAACGATAGCCAAGAAGCAACAAGCTCGATGGGCGATGATACACCGGTTGCAGTTCTGTCGCAGAAACAGCGCAATTTGTTCGACTATTTTCGACAACAGTTTGCTCAAGTCACAAACCCTCCTATAGACCCTTTACGAGAGACTTCTGTGATGTCCTTAGAGACTTGTTTCGGCAGAGAGCATAACGTTTTCCAAGAGGCAAATGGTTTAGCCCATCGTGTAATTGTTAATGAGCCTGTGGTTAATTTTGCTAAATATTTGCAGCTAAAAAAACTGAATCAAACACATTATCAATTTCAGACATTGTCTATGAGTTATCCTCTGTCAGATTCATTAGAAGATGCTCTTACTAGGCTATGTGAAAAGGCTATCGAGCTAGTTCAAAAAGGTTGCGTAATTTTACATTTAACCGATCGTATTTTGAGCAAAGAAACATTACCTATTCAATCGGTATTGGCAACTGGAGCAATACACCAAGCATTAATAAGAAATGGTTTAAGGTGTGATACAAATATTTTTGTAGAAACCGGCACAACAAGAGATTCACATCATTTTGCAGTTTTATTAGGTGTTGGTGCGACCGCAATTTACCCCTACCTTTCAATGCAATTGATTAACCAAATGTATGAAGATGATTTGTTAGAAACAGATCTGCTTAGCGCTAGAAAAAATTATCTAAAAGGGATCAATAAAGGGCTTTTAAAAATAATGTCTAAAATGGGAATTTCAACTGTTGCTAGTTATCGAAGTGCTCAATTATTTGAAGCCGTTGGACTTGATAGAAGTATTTGTAATAAGTGTTTTCCAGATATTCAAAGTAGAATTTCTGGCGCTACGTTTAAAGATTTAGAGCGTGATGCAAAACTCTTAGCACTCAATGCATGGCGTCCCCATGTTAAACCATCTAGACAAGGTCAACTAAAATACGTGCATGGCGGTGAATACCATTGTTATAACCCAGATGTTGTAACGCTTTTACAAAAGGCTGTAAATAGTGGCGAATATTCTGATTATCAAAAATACTCTGAAGTGGTTAATAATAGAAATATTGCCACCATTAGAGATATGTTTAAACTTAAAATAAATGATCCAAATCATTTATTAGATAAATCATCCAACTCCGACGCCGGTAATGTTGATAAAATCGAGTCGATACTTAAACGATTTGATTCCGCAGGAATGTCTATCGGAGCACTAAGTCCTGAGGCGCATGAATCCTTAGCCGTGGCAATGAATACAATTGGCGGTCGTTCAAATAGTGGTGAAGGTGGAGAAGATCCTACACGTTTCAATAGTTTAAAAAACTCTAAAATTAAGCAAGTTGCATCTGGCCGATTTGGTGTTAGTGCACAATATTTGGCGAGCGCAGAAGTGTTACAGATAAAAGTTGCACAAGGTGCAAAGCCAGGTGAGGGAGGACAATTACCTGGCGCCAAAGTGACTTTAGAGATTGCAAAATTAAGAAATGCTACACCGGGCGTGACATTAATATCACCTCCGCCACACCATGATATTTATTCCATTGAAGATTTGGCGCAATTAATATTTGATTTAAAACAAGTAAATCCACGCGCTTTAATATCGGTTAAATTAGTTTCTGGTCCTGGTGTTGGGACTATAGCCGCTGGTGTCGCAAAAGCTTATGCCGACATGATAACAATAGCCGGCCATGATGGCGGAACAGGTGCAAGCCCGTTAACGTCAGTTAAGTATGCAGGTACACCATGGGAGCTTGGTCTAAGTGAGGCTCATCAAGCGTTAGTCGAAAATGGATTAAGAGATAGAATTTGTTTACAAGTTGATGGAGGATTAAAAACTGGATTAGATGTTGTTAAAGGGGCTATTTTAGGTGCTGACAGTTTTGGTTTTGGTACTGGGCCGATGGTTGCTTTAGGGTGTAAGTTTTTAAGAATATGTCATCTTAATAATTGTGCAACCGGTATAGCGACACAAAATAAAATTTTACGAGATAATCATTTTTCTGGATTACCAGAAAAAGTCATTAATTATTTTCAATTCGTTGCGCTTGAAGTACAAAACTTGCTAAAAAAAGTTGGTGTTAACTCAGTCGATAAATTAATTGGAAGGGTTGATCTATTGGAAATTATAGAAGGTCAAACAAGTAAGCAAGAACACCTTGATCTACAAGTGATTTTAAACTCATCTAAACGTCCAAATAATGAAATGGCGCACTATAAAAACAAAAGAAATACACCTTTTGACATTGGTAAATTAAATCAAAAGATCTTGCAGGATTACAAAGAATCAAATGGTGCTTCAAGTAAAAAAACGTATCAAATTAAAAATTATGACCGCTCAGTTGGCGCTTCATTATCTGGATATTTAGGATTGCTTGAAAATGAAAATGAAAGTGAGCATGCAATTAAACAAAAGTACATTATTAATTTTAAAGGTGTCGCCGGTCAAAGCTTTGGAGTATGGAATCATTCATTGTTAACCTTAAATTTAACTGGTGATGCTAATGACTATGTTGGTAAAGGAATGTCTGGGGGGCAAATAAATATTCGTCCTAACGAAAATATTCAATATGTTGCAAGCAGGGGAGCGATTATAGGCAACACATGTTTATATGGTGCAACAGGAGGAGAATTATTTGCTGGTGGTCAAGCTGGGGAAAGATTTGCAGTGAGAAATTCTGGTGCTATTTCTTGCGTTGAAGGTGTTGGCGATCACGGCTGTGAATACATGACTGGTGGTACTGTTGTTGTGTTAGGACCTGTAGGGGAAAATTTTGCAGCTGGTATGACAGGTGGAACAGCAATAATTTTGGATATTAGAGAAAGGTTACAAAGGAAGGTTAATCTAGAGCACGTTGAAGTATTTGAATTAGCAACACCAGAGTGCGAAGACTATATTGACTTATTGAAAGATATAATAGAAAAACACATAATTTCAACCAATAGTCCATGGGCAAAGAAAATTTCGGATAACTTTGAACATTATCTCAATTATTTCATGTTAGTGATTCCAAAAGAGTCATCCAGTCTAAGTCAATTTATCCCTAAAACTGATAAATTAATCACTAACTTGAGGGTCGTGAAATGAAGAAGGTAAGTAAAACGACATGCGAGTCCTCCAAGAACATTGATATACTTAAAGATCCCTTGAATTACATTTCGATAAGCAGTCAACGACCAAGTAAAGTGATTGCAGAATCTAGAAAAACTAACTTTAATGAAATTTATATAAAGCCTAGTGACGAGCACATAAAAAAACAATCGTCTCGTTGTTTAGACTGTGGTAATCCTTATTGTGAATGGAAATGTCCGTTGCACAATATAATCCCGAATTGGTTAGAGTTGAGTAAAAATGGTCAATTTGAAAAGGCGGCAGAACTTATGCACGAAACAAACCCGTTACCCGAAATTTGTGGACGAGTTTGCCCTCAAGATCGTTTATGTGAACAAGCTTGCACCCTTGAAACCGGATTTGGAGCGGTCACTATTGGTGATGTCGAAAAACAAATATCCGACAAAGCGTTAGCTAATAATTGGCGACCTGATTTATCAAACGTTAAAAAGTTGAATAAAAAAGTAGCGGTAATCGGTGCAGGACCTGCTGGAATAGGTTGCGCTGAATTATTAGCAAGAAATGGTGTTGATGTTACTGTTTATGATCGTTATCCAGAAATTGGTGGCTTGCTAACATTTGGGATACCTGGTTTTAAACTGGAAAAAGAAGTTATTCGCAAGAGGCGAAAATTTCTGGAAGATATAGGTATTACATTTAAATTAAACGTTGAGGTAGGAAACGATATAAAAATTGAGGATATTCAAAAAGCGTTTGATTCTGTATTTCTTGGTTTAGGCTGTTATACAAGCCTAGATGGTGAACTTAAAGGAAAAAAATCTAAAGGTGTTATCAATGCTTTGGATTATTTAATTGGAAATGTGTACCAACAGGAAAAATTTAATATAAAGACAATTCAATCAACCGACCAATATAATTACAAAAACCTAAAAGGTAAGAATGTATTAGTTCTCGGGGGCGGAGATACGGCAATGGATTGTGTGAGGAGTGCGGTTAGACAAAATGCTAGTAAAGTTACCTGTGTTTATCGACGGGATAAGCATTCAATGCCGGGATCACCAAGAGAAGTTGAAAATGCAATAGAAGAAGGTGTAGAGTTTATATTTAATCATCAACCAACTGAGATATTATCGAATAACAATATTGTAAACGGTGTTAATTTTGATCTTGCATCCGACGATACTTCGAAGAAAAACAATTCAAATATTATCGATGCAGATGTTGTAATTATCGCATTCGGTTTTGCTGCTAGTCCATCTAGTTGGTTCTCAGATATTGGGCTTAGAACAAAAGCGAATGGTCTATTAGATATGAGTAAAGGACCGTTAACAAACATTGAAAATTTATTTGCTGGCGGTGATATGGTTTCTGGAGCTGATCTAGTTGTAACCGCTATCGCCCAAGGTCGAGATGCTGCGACGGAAATATTGAATAGTTTTGGTTAAGGACTAGCGCATCTACTTAATCTAATTTCGTTATAGATTAATTGCTATTTAAATAAAGTTAGGCATTATTTTAGTTACGCTACGAATTAATTTACTATTTCTATCATGGTTTCTTTTATCATTATTTAGATGTTTTTGTTGTAAGTTAATTGCCCAATCGAAGTGTTCTGAAACCATCTCATTAGTTATGGCTTGTTTACCCAATAGCGCATTAATATTTGCACTTTTAGCAGGACTATTTCCAATTGCGACCGCCAAATTACGTAACCAGCTTTGATAACCAATTCGCCTAATTGGACTACCTTCAAAGTTTTTGAAGAAAGTTTTTTCATCCCAAGATAATAAAGATAATAAATCGCAAGAGTCGAGGTTATTTCTGCTTTTGAAATCATCGCTAACATTTGAACTAGCATAACGATTCCAAGGACAAATCAATTGACAGTCATCACAACCATAAACTCTATTACCAATCATTTCTCTAAACTCTAATGGGATTGCTCCTTTATTTTCAATGGTTAAATACGATATACATCGCCTAGCATCAAGTTTATACGGCGCGATGATGGCTTGAGTAGGGCAAATATTTATACAAGCCACACATTCTTTACAAAGGTTCTCCACGGGCTTGTCAATCGGTAGTGGAAGATTTATATAAATCTCGCCAAGAAAAAACCAAGAGCCAGCATCTTTGTTTATGACTAATGTATGTTTACCTTTCCAGCCCAATCCAGACTTTTCTGCAAACGATGTTTCTAAAACAGGAGCGCTATCAACAAACACTCGATAGTCAAAATTAGAATGATGGTCTTTATTGCAAATAGTTGACAGTTTTTCACACAGTCGAGATAACTTTTTTCTAATCAGCTTGTGATAATCTTTACCCATTGCATAACGCGATATATTTGCTAAATTTTGGTTTTGTAGAACGTCTTTAAAAAGAGGCTTTTCCGGTAAATAATCATACCTTAAGGAGATAACACGGCAGGTGTTAGGGTGAAGTTTTTCTGGTGATTCTCTTAAATCTTGATTTCGTTCTAAATAGTCCATTTCTCCGTTAAAACCTTCTGAAACCCATGCCTTAAAAGATTCAAAAAAAGGTGTTGTACAAATGTCAGAAATCCCAGCTTGCTGGAATCCTACAGATTCAATTTCAGTATAAAGTCGAGACTTTAAATTATTTAAATTTGTCATTTTCTGTGTGACTAATCCATGTTTAATCTTAATGAATAAGTATACATTAGCAAAACATGATATAGTTATAATTATTTATTAGAATATGATGGAGTGTCAAATTGACTTTCGATGTAAATGGCAATTTTATTCCTTATCTGCAAATGGACGTTCACTTAAATAAAATAGTATAATTTCTAGTCTGGTAATGTCGCATAATGCGATATTACAGCTATTTTTTAATTGTAAGTATCTACTTTACCATCAGTCTTTGCGAATGCATCATAGGTAAATAATACTTAATCACTCAATTCTATGATCTTAAATAAGTTCCACTGTCAATAAGAATCAAAGCTAAATCAAAATTACTTCATTTACTCACAATAATATATTTCATGCGTCGGTAACTTGCTGATTTCGTTAAAGTTAGCGTTAAGTCTTTGATTTATAAGGGAATAAAATAACCGTTCAAAAAACAGCCAATCCAACTCGGATGCCCTAAAACAAGGGGATTTAGAGAGCTTTTACTACCTTTTCCCCAAACTTATCCACAGAAATTGTGGACTAAATACTAACTGAAAAAATTGATTGAATGAATAATAGATATCTTAGAAAAATTATTTTTCTTTGGTAGTTGATGATATTGTGTAAGCACTTCCTTGCTTTTCTTTTTTATAATTTCCAAATACCTCTTTAAAGGTTCGTTTACAGAAATGTCTAAGTCCATTAACTGTCACAACAACAAATTTACCACCCGGCTTTAAGTGATAATACGCATCGTATAGAAAGAGATATAGCATCTCATTTCCAACTTTGGCTGGAATATTTGATACAATCAGATCATATTTTTCATCCTTTAAATGAGAAAAACCATTGCTAAGTGCTACTGAAGCGTTGTGCAGGCTGTTATTATTAATGTTTCTTCGTGCATAGTCGACGGCTACAAAATCTTTGTCTAGCATCAATACAGAGCCTTCGGTTGCGTGTTTTGCCATCCATATGCCAACAGGACCGTATCCACAGCCTAAATCAATACAATTGAAGTCTTTTTCAACATTGAGATAACGGAGTAATAATGTGGTTCCTTGATCAATTTCTTTAGGTGAAAAGATGCCGTAGGTCGTTTCAAACATCAAACTTTGACCTTGAAGTTCTATATTAAATTTTAAAGGTTTACGAATTGAAACAGCTTTATTGATTGGCGATGGGCACATAGGTCATATTTTAGGAAAGTAAAAGTGTCGCGATTATGCTTTAAAAATTACTTAAGCACAAAGAAATACAGTTGTTAACACTTTGTGTTAGTATTCGCGAAAAATAGTTTGAGGTTTAGTTAATGAGTAAGCAACCAATATTTCGAATACTTTTTGTTAATAAAGGAAATAATTACGAGGTTTACGCTAAAAACGTTCATCAAAGTTTTCTCTATGGTTTCATCGAGATCGAAGAACTGTTGTTTAGTAATCGTTCTAGTCTTGTAGTAGATCCTAGTGAGGAAAAGTTAAAGTCAGAGTTTGAAGGCGTAACACGTACTCAAATACCAATGCATTCAATTATTCGGATTGATGAAGTCGAAAAGCAGGGTACAGCAAAAATAAGTGATGCATCTAAAAATGTCGTGACACCTTTTCCAATGCCTAACGTTCCGAATAAAAACTAATCCACTGAGTTTTTGTAGGAGTCAAATTTGTCTAAGCAATTATCTCAAGCTGTAAAAAATAACCCGCTAGGGAAGAACGTTAATTACCAGTCTCAATACAATCCAGATTTACTTTTTGCAATTGATAGACTTGAAAAAAGAAATGAACTGAATATAGGTAGCAAATTACCATTTATTGGTGAGGATATCTGGAACGCCTACGAAATCAGTTGGTTAAATGAAAATGGATTGCCGCAGGTTGCAATTGGGGAATTTCGATTTAATATAGAATCTGAAAATATAGTTGAATCAAAATCTCTAAAACTTTACTTAAACAGCCTTAATCAATCTCGTTTTAAAAGTCTTATGACGGTTCAAAGCTTGATTACAAGTGATTTAAGTAGAGTTACTAATTCAAGAGTTAGTGTCCATTTATTAAATTTAGATGAAGTTGATACGTTCAGTCGTTTGAAAGCTAAAAATATTGATAAGCAAACGATACAAATCAATGAGTATCATTATCGACCAGAAATACTAAAAGTTAGTAATAAAGAGAGTACATTAGTTGTCCAAGAGTCACTCTCAAGTCATTTGCTAAAAAGTAATTGTTTAATCACTAACCAACCTGATTGGGCTTCAATAATAATCGAATATAAAGGCCAGAAAATGTGTGAGAGTGCTCTTTTAAAATACATAGTGTCTTTTAGAACGCATAATGAATTCCATGAGCAATGCGTAGAGAGGATTTATATGGATATTATGAACTATTGTAAGCCAGAAAAATTGACTGTGTACGCAAGATATACACGAAGAGGGGGGCTAGATATCAATCCGTGGAGGAGTAATCATTTATCCACCATGTCAAATACTAGGCTTAGCAGACAGTAAAAACTGTTAATTTTGAAGACTGTTAAGCCTAAAGTCTGCTAAACATAAAGATTGATAATTTAGCGTTTATCAATCGGCTGTACATCTCGATTTTTTTCGCCAGTGTATAGTTGACGTGGTCGACCGATTTTTTGAGTTGGCTCTACAATCATTTCAGTCCATTGTGATACCCAACCAACCGTTCTTGCTAATGCAAATATTACTGTAAACATGTTCATTGGGATACCAATAGCACTTAAAATTATTCCTGAATAGAAATCAACATTTGGATAGAGTTTCTTTTCAATAAAGTAAGGGTCTTCTAACGCGATTCTTTCTAACTCCATAGCAATTTGTAAGATTGGATCGTCAGTTTTGCCTGCAGCTTTTAAAACTTCATGTGCACTCTCGCGCATCACTTTAGCTCTTGGATCAAAGTTTTTATAAACTCTATGCCCAAAACCCATTAATCTGAAAGGATCGTCTTTATCTTTTGCTTTTGCAATAAATTCAGGAATTCTGCTAACATCTCCAATTTCATGAAGCATTCTCAAACAAGCTTCATTTGCTCCACCATGTGCAGGACCCCACAATGATGCAATTCCAGACGAAATACAAGCAAAAGGGTTGGCACCAGAAGAACCCGCTAAACGTACTGTAGAAGTTGAACAGTTCTGTTCGTGATCTGCATGGAGCGTGAATATTTTATCCATCGCTTTAACAAAAATAGGATTCGGTTTTTTGTCGTGTGAAGGCATAGAAAACATTTGATTTAAAAAATTCTCTGCATAACTCATTTCGTTCCTAGGATAAACAAATGGTTTGCCAATTGAATAGCGATAACACATGGCTGCAATCGTAGGGACTTTAGCAAGAAGTCTGAAAGCACTCTTTTCACGATGTTCGATATTATTGATATCTAAGGAATCATGATAAAAGGAGGATAATGCGCCTACAACACCAACCATTAAAGCCATAGGGTGGGCGTCACGTCTAAAACCTCTAAAAAAATAAGTAAGCTGTTCATTGAGCATCGTATGATTGTTGATTCGATCAACAAATGATTGTTTTTCATCGGCATTTGGTAGCTCACCATTTAAAAGTAGATAGCAAACTTCCATGAAGTCACAATCATCAGCTAACTGGTCGATTGGATAACCACGATACAATAAAATACCTTTGGCGCCATCAATATAAGTGATTTTTGACTCGCATGAAGCGGTTGACATAAATCCTGGGTCATAGGTAAATAGACCTTTTTTTACCAACGATGAAATTTCGATGACATCATTTCCTAAAGAGGGAGACTGCATTGGTAAATCAATGACATCCCCATTTGGAAGGGTTAATTTAGCGATTCTATCCGTCATATATTCTCCGGTTTGGATTTGTGTTCAATTTAGGTAACTTAAATTTTCAATAACTAACTATTGTAAATTTTGTCGACTCATTTCTCTTCATAATAAGTATTATGAGACTAATTAATAATAGTTTTTAGCTTTTCTGCGCGCTACTATAAAAGCTATTAAATATTTGTCAATTATAATAGGCCGATTTTTGGTAAGAGCAGGTTATAAAACCACTAATCTTAATTACAAACAGCATTTGTCAACAATTCATTTGTAATCAGATAGTTAGGATTATATAATCTGACCATAAGAAATAATTCATTATATAATCAAAAAAGCTTAGCAGAGTTATTATTTTTTGCCTAAAATAATAACTATCTGGACAATTTAAGGACTTTTCATTATTAATGTTAAATTTTGTTAGCGAACGTTCCTTTTTATTAATATCTCAACTTTGGGTAGACCAAAAACCGTGAAAGATAATAGACCTGTTAATCTCAATCTGGCTACATTCAAATGGCCAATCACCGCAATTTCTTCCATTTTGCATCGAATATCTGGTGTACTGCTTTTTTTAGCCGTGCCTTTTTGTTTGTGGGCTTTAGAAAAAAGCCTCAGCTCTAAAACAGAATTTAATCAGATGAAGTTATTACTGCAAGGGGATTTTTCAAAGTTGGTTTTATGGGCAGTTTTGTCTTTATTAACCTACCATATTATCGCAGGCATTAGACATTTATTAATGGATGCAGGCATAGGTGAAGAATTAGAATCTGGAATTGCAGGTTCGCAAATAGTCATCGTATTAGGCGTTATTTTTGCCGCTGGCTTAGGAGTTTGGATATGGTAAATTCAGTAACGAGTCTTGGTAGAAGCGGTCTACATGACTGGATGATTCAACGTGTTAGTGCAGTAGTATTAGCAGCTTACTTCATATATTTGAGTGTGTTTATATTTTCCGCTGGAAATCTACAATTCGACGTATGGCATTCACTATTTGCTCAAACTTGGTTTAAAATATTTTCTTTCTTAGCAATTATCTCTTTAGCTTTTCATATTTGGGTTGGTCTTTGGGTTATTTCAACAGACTATTTAAAACCAATTGCTATTCGCATACCTTTTCAGGTTGGCGTTATTCTTATCTGTACTGCGTTCATTTTGTGGGGCGCACAAATTCTTTGGAGTCTTTAAATGGCTGAGCATGATTCAGTTCCAGTATTAAACTTTGACGCAGTGATTGTTGGGGGCGGTGGTGCTGGTATGCGAGCGTCATTACAGCTTGCTAAATCCGGTAAAAAGGTAGCATTAATTTCCAAAGTCTTTCCAACTCGCTCTCATACAGTGTCTGCACAAGGTGGTATAACCGTTGCTCTTGGAAATACGCATGAAGATGATTGGCGTTGGCACATGTATGATACCGTCAAAGGTTCTGATTATATTGGTGATCAAGATGCAATCGAATATATGTGTCAAGAAGGCCCAGATGCAGTCATAGAGCTTGATCATATGGGATTACCTTTTTCGCGCTTAGAAAATGGAAAAATTTATCAAAGACCTTTTGGTGGTCAATCAAAATCATTTGGTGGAGAGCAAGCTGCAAGAACGGCTGCCGCGGCAGATAGAACTGGCCACGCGTTGCTACATACTTTATACCAACAAAATTTGGCAGCAAAAACCAATTTCTTTAATGAATGGTACGCAACTGACTTAATTATGAATGATGAAGGTCAATGTTGTGGCGTGATTGCTATGTCAATTGAAACAGGCGAAGTGGTTCATTTTAAATCCCGTGCAACCGTTTTTGCAACGGGCGGGGCGGGGCGTATATTTCAGTCCACAACTAATGCTTTAATCAATACCGGTGATGGTGTTGGCATGGCGTTACGAGCAGGAATTCCTGTACAAGATATAGAAATGTGGCAGTTTCACCCGACCGGTATTGCTGGCGCAGGTGTTTTAGTGACTGAAGGTTGTCGCGGTGAAGGTGGATATTTAATAAATAAAGATGGTGAACGTTTTATGGAACGTTACGCGCCCAATGCTAAAGATTTGGCAAGTAGAGATGTTGTTGCACGTTCTATGACAAAAGAAATTATTGAAGGTCGTGGTTGTGGTCCAAAAGGTGACCATGTGATGTTAAAGCTTGATCACTTAGGTGAAAAGACGCTTAACAAACGATTGCCTGGAGTTTGCGAGCTTGCAAAAACATTTGCACATGTTGACCCTATTGAAGCGCCAATTCCAGTTGTACCAACTTGTCATTATATGATGGGCGGAATACCAACCAATAAATTTGGACAGGTCATTGGTAAAAAGTCAGGTATTGAAGAAAAAGTGGTTGACGGTTTATATGCTGTTGGTGAAGTTGCTTGTGTTTCGGTTCATGGAGCTAATCGTTTAGGCGGTAATTCACTTTTAGATTTAGTGGTTTTTGGAAGAGCTGCAGGAATGCATTTAGAAGATTCTCTGGCGTCAGGGTTACCTCAAAACGACGCAAGCGACGCCAATGTTAATCAAGCGTTATCACGAATCAATCGGTGGGATAAAAGCGATAAAGGCGATGATCCTGTGACATTAAGAGCTGAAATGCAGTCAATTATGCAAAATAATTTTGGTGTATTTAGAACCGGTGAGTTAATGTCAAAAGGAATTCTGGATTTAGAAAGCATTGCTGAACGATTAAAATCAGCCAACCTAAGCGATAAGTCAATGGCATTTAATACGATGAGAGTTGAATGTTTGGAGTTAGATAATCTAATGGCTGTTGCAAGGGCAACCGCATTAGCTGCTAATTTCCGTACTGAAAGTCGTGGAGCGCATAGTCGTGAAGATTTTCCGGAACGTGATGATGAAAACTGGTTAACTCACAGTCTTTTTTATCCCGAAACACACGAAATGGATAGACGTCCAGTTAATATGTCTCCATTAACGATTGAAGCTTTTCCGCCAAAAGCCAGAACTTATTAATTTGGATTTTATAAAGTTTAAGTCATACACGTAAATTTAATTTAATAATCGATAATAGTTAAAGAGATAAATCAATATGAAATTTTCAGTCTATCGATACAATCCAGATACTGATAAAAAACCATATATGCAGGACTATGACCTCGAAATTGAGGAAGGGTCTGACATGATGGTTTTGGATGCTCTGATTTTGTTAAAAGAGCAAGATCCTACACTCGGTTTTAGACGTTCATGTAGAGAAGGCGTTTGTGGATCAGATGGTATTAATATCAATGGTAAAAATGCATTAGCTTGTGTTACACCGCTATCTTCAGTGAAATCTAAAAAAATAGTTGTAAGACCATTACCCGGTTTACCAGTTATTAGAGATTTGGTTGTCGATATGGCTCAGTTCTATCGCCAATATGAAAAGATTCGCCCCTATTTAATTAATGAAGAAGCGCAACCAGTAAGAGAACACCTACAAACACCGGAAGATAGAGAGAAATTGGATGGTTTGTATGAATGTATTCTTTGTGCTTGTTGTACGACTTCATGCCCGTCTTTTTGGTGGAATCCTGAAAAATTTATCGGTCCGGCAGGATTGCTACAAGCTTATCGATTTATTATTGATAGCCGAGATACAGAAACCGAATCTCGTTTGTCGGATTTAGATGATGCTTACAGTTTATTTAGATGCAGAGGGATCATGAATTGCGTTAGTGTTTGTCCAAAGGGATTAAATCCTACCCAGGCTATCGGGCATATTCGCTCGATGATGCTTAATAGAGGTGCATAGAATAAGTTACTCAAGTTTTTAAAGAGTAAAGTTTAATCAGCTTTGTTCTTTACTTTATTTTGACTATGTTAGATATAGTCTTAGATTCAGATACCATTTTTAGAACCATTACTTAATACTTTTACTTAAATTTATAAACTTACTAAAACGGATAAATAATCATGAATTTACATGAATATCAAGGTAAACAACTCTTTAAAGAGTATGGTTTACCAGTTTCTAGTGGCATCGCAGTCGATTCGCCAAAAGCAGCAGCTGAAGCTGCTGCGCAAATTGGCGGGGACAAATGGGTTGTAAAAACTCAAGTTCACGCAGGTGGTCGCGGAAAAGCGGGTGGTGTAAAACTTATCACTAACAAAGAAGAAGCGAAGGAATTTGCGAAAAAGTGGTTAGGCAAAAATCTTATAACATATCAAACTGATGCTAACGGTCAACCTGTTTCTAAAATATTAGTTGAAGATTGTACTGACATTGCGGACGAGTTATATCTAGGTGCCGTTGTTGATCGTTCATCAAGACGCGTTGTTTTTATGGCGTCAACTGAAGGCGGAGTAGAAATTGAGAAGGTCGCAGAAGAAACGCCAGAATTAATTCACAAGGCAGCAATAGATCCTTTGGTAGGCGCACAACCATATCAAGGTAGAGAATTAGCTTTTAAATTAGGCCTTGAAGGGAAATTAGTAAAACAGTTCACCCATATTTTTATGCAACTTTCAAAGTTATTTCATGATATGGATTTAGCATTATTAGAAATCAACCCTTTAGTAATAACTGAAGCTGGTGATTTACATTGTTTAGATTCTAAGATTGGGATTGATGGTAACGCAATGTATAGACACCCTAATCTTCGTGATATGCACGATCCTTCTCAAGATGATGAGAGAGAAGCGCTTGCAGCATCTTTCGAACTTAACTATGTTGCATTAGATGGCAATATTGGCTGTATGGTCAATGGCGCTGGTTTAGCGATGGGAACAATGGATATCGTTAACCTTCATGGCGGTTCACCTGCAAACTTTTTAGATGTTGGGGGTGGAGCAACTAAAGAACGTGTTGTTGAAGCTTTCAAAATTATTTTAACCGATGATAATGTTAAAGCTGTATTAGTCAATATTTTTGGCGGTATCGTTCGTTGTGATTTAATTGCAGACGGTATTATCGGCGCTGTTGAAGAAGTTGGTGTAGAAGTTCCAGTAGTTGTTCGTTTAGAAGGCAACAATGCAGAAAAAGGTAGAAAAGTGCTAGCTGATAGCGGACTTAATATTATTGCTGCTACTGGTTTAGCAGATGCTGCACAAAAAGTTGTTGCAGCTGCGGAGGGCAAATAAATGAGCATCCTAATTGATAAAGACACAAAAGTGATTTGCCAAGGTTTTACGGGTTCACAGGGTACTTTTCATTCAGAACAAGCGATTGAATACGGCACAAAAATTGTTGGTGGAGTTACACCGGGCAAAGGGGGACAAACACATTTAGGGCTTCCCGTGTTTAATACAGTAAAAGAAGCTGTTGAAAAAACAGGCGCTGAAGCTTCTGTTATCTATGTACCAGCTCCATTTTGTAAAGACTCAATTTTAGAAGCTGCTAACTCTGGAATAAAATTGATTGTTTGTATCACAGAAGGTATTCCGACATTAGACATGTTAGATGCGAAAGTTAAATGTGATGAATTAGGTGTACGTTTAATCGGACCAAACTGCCCAGGTGTAATTACTCCAGGTGAATGTAAAATTGGAATTATGCCAGGTCACATTCATAAGCCAGGTAGAGTAGGGATTGTATCTCGTTCTGGTACGCTGACTTATGAAGCCGTTAAACAAACAACCGATGCAGGCTTTGGTCAATCGACTTGTGTTGGTATTGGTGGAGACCCTATTCCAGGTTCTAACTTCATCGACATTCTAGAAATGTTCCAAAACGATCCTAAAACTGAAGCCATTGTTATGATTGGTGAAATTGGTGGAACGGCAGAAGAAGAAGCTGCAGCATATATCAAAGCGAATGTAACTAAGCCAGTTGTTTCATATATTGCTGGCGTTACGGCTCCAGCAGGTAAAAGAATGGGGCATGCTGGTGCAATCATTTCTGGTGGTAAAGGTACTGCTGATGAGAAGTTTGCTGCATTAGAAGATGCTGGTGTTAAAACAGTAAGAAGTTTAGCTGATATTGGTTCGGCTTTGAAAGAAATTACTGGTTGGTAGTTCGTTCATAATTTACTTTTATAAAAAGGGTAATCAAATGATTACCCTTTTTTTTTAAAAGTAAAATTGTAATTTGTTAAAAAAAAGAAACTCGTTATGTGGTATTGTTTAGGATATGAAATAGACGAATTTCGTATCGTTTTTATAACATAAACTATCTTTAAAACGTTACACCTAGAATGATACACACTATTAAGTATGGATATCATACCATCAAAATTTTATTGAGAAACGGTTATACTTTTAAAGTAAATCTTAATTTAAACTCTTATATACTAATAAAATTATTGATGTTGCTACCTGAAATAAACTTAAAATGTTCTGATAATAACATTAGGATTATGAATTTCACGTCACCCTTTATCATCCTTTACACAGCGAGGTTTTAAAATGATTCCCGAAATAATTCAAAAATGGCACACGGTAGTAGAAACTAAAAATGTAAGTTTACTGGACGATATTCTTGCTGATGATGCAAAACTGTATTCACCAATCGTTCATACGGTTCAGGAAGGGAAACAAATAACAAAGATGTACTTAATGGGTGCTGCAATGACTCTTGGCAATGATTCTTTTAAGTATGTTCGCGAGGTTTATGACAGTGGTTTTGCTCTGTTGGAGTTCGAAACTGTATTGAATGGAATATTAGTTAATGGCGTAGATATGATTTCGTGGAATTTAGATAATAAAATTACAGATTTTAAAGTTATGATTCGCCCTCTTAAGGCTGTGAACGCAGTCCATAAAGTCATGGGGGAAGCTCTTATGAAAATGAATAAGTCTTAAAAACACTAATCATTTAGAAAACCTTGATAATATTAAAAATTATCGAGGTTTTCATTTTCAATTAACTAATGTGGAAAATACTTATCTTTCTTCATTAATAATGGCTCTTCAAGATACTTATAACTGATCGCAGCTAAAAACGTTGTCATAACTAAAATAATTACCGCTTTAACATAAATCGACATATCGCCTAATTCATGACCAACAAAATAAGTTAAAGGAAAATGGTAAACGTACAAACCATAAGAAATCTTTCCTAAATAAGCGAGTAGTTTATTTTCCATTATAAGAGGGAAAAATGTCTTCGCTTTTACATTGACTAACATTGCGGCGAACACAAAGGAGAACAATGTATAACCCCATACATGTTTATAACTGTCTTCCATAAAGTTACCATAACCTAAGCTCCGAATGTCAAGTTTAACGCCGGACAGATATTCAGCGACAAAACCAAGTATTACAACCACACCAGCAAAGGCAATGATTTTATAATTAGCGACAGGCTTTACATACATTGCAAAGTAACCACCAATTGCAAAAGCATCAAAACTTGATAGCGTAAAAGTATAAACAGCCAAATTCACAGTGTTAAAAGAGTTAGTTGTGTCTGCCATGACAATACTACCTAAAATAAAACGAATCAAAGGCCCAGACAAAATAACAATGATTAATGCGCGTTTAACTGATGTTTTGTGAATCACAAAAATCATAAGCGGCCATAAAAGATAAAACTGCTCTTCGACCGCAAGTGACCAAAAGTGAGTAATAGTCTGAGTTTGTTCGTAAGCCGATGACATTGCAAAAAAGTTATAAGTGTAAGTTAATGCCCAGCCAAGTTGATCTAATGTTCTCGCAAAACGATCCCCTACATCATAATTAAAATGCTCTAATGAAACATAAGCAATAATGCTAATCATAAATAGATAGGTAAAATAAAGCGGAAATATTCTTAAGCTTCTTCGGCCGTAGAAATTAATAAAATATTTATTAGTTGGTAAATGCTCTTTCATATTCACGATGATTGGTGTTAACAAAAATCCGGACAATACAAAAAAGGCATGAACGCCCATATATCCAAATTCGAACAAGCCCATATGGTAAGCAAATACAATAAAGAATGCGAAAAAGCGAAAACTATTTAGACCATGTACCATCTGATTTCCTTTTAATTTAAATTTTAATTACTTGTTTTTAACAAACAATGCATCAATAGTACCTTGGGCTAGTGGATGGTAACCAGGACGTGCTTTTTTATAAATATCTTGAGTGAATTTTCTTTTTGATTCAGATTTTAACAAAGCTTTATATAAAGGGACGATTAGTTTTCGTCTACCGATTGATATCATATAGTCAGCAAGTCTTGTATTAATGACAGGATTATCTCGTTTTATATTTAATAATAACCAAGCGTGGGCAATTTCATTATTTGTTGACTGGGTTAGATTAAATTGAGAGTCGAGTTGATTTAAATTATTTAGCGAAATATCTTTCGGAAGGTTGTTGATGAAAAATAACCACTCATGAACGGTCCATTTATCAGTCGGTATTTTCGCCAATTTTGTATCATTATTTAGCCATGAACTCATATGAGTTTTTACTTTGGAAAATGCATCTGAGGTCGGTGTAGGAGAGTTTGCAGGTAACAAGGGATCTTTGATCCATTCCATTACTTCAGCCATAGAAACTTCACTAGAGTGTTTGTCGATTAAATTTTTCTTTAGGTATTTAATGAAGCTTTTAGTATCAATACTTCCAAAAGCATGATCATCAAAATACTGTTTTAAAAATGTATCAAAGTTATTGCGTCCAACCCTTTTCTCTAAAAACATCAAAAATAACTGACCTTTAGTATAAGGCACCCCTGAAAACGCATCATCTGGATCACGCCCTTCAATAGTAACATGAAGAATGGTGTCAGCTCTAGGCAACACAACTAATTCCTTTTTAAGATCTTGATAGGCTAACGCTTGCTCCATCACCGCTCTTTCTTTACCAAACACTTCCTCCATAATTCTATTTTCAACGTAGCTTGTAAAACCTTCGTTTAA
>Ga0307492_10000118_pt1 | contig 36374 bp, 36 predicted proteins | sample SI3LmetaG_FD_202365 | JGI IMG/M metagenome (GOLD analysis project Ga0307492, IMG submission 202365) | Sea-ice brine microbial communities from Beaufort Sea near Barrow, Alaska, United States - SI3L | ecosystem: Environmental > Aquatic > Marine > Coastal | place: USA: Alaska | collected 2017-05-06 | reverse complement strand
ATGTGGATTAGCTACAGAGGGGTAATGTTAGGCACTGGTATGACTTTCACTTCGTTGGCCTTTTTTTCTGCTGCCACTACTCTTCGGCGTAGATCATCAATTTGATTGGTTAAATCATTATTTGCTAATGCAGTTGATATCAGTTTTTCACGCAAACTAGCAAGTTGCTGTTCAAAATCGGCATCAACATTATTAATTTGGCCAAATTTATCATTTAATTGTTTTAGCAAGTTCGCCTGGTTTTCCAGTTGTTCTTTAGCTAAGCCGATGCTTGTATTGTTATTAGCTGTTTCACTGCTCAGGCTTTTTGCGCTTTTCTCAGTTGATGCTTTTAGCGACATCACGGTTTTATTTAAATCGCCAATTTCACTCTGGTTACGTCGCCAAGCCGAGGCCCACAGTTTGTCCATTTGTGACCACAAATCTTCTGTCTTTGCACTTAATTCAGATACCTTAACTTGCAAAGCTGCAGCTGATTGATCCATATCCTCACCTGTTGCAGACAAACGGCTCTCTAGCTCAGCGATACGGTTTTGTGATTGTTGTAATACTTTATATTGTTGAGCCGACCAATAACCAGCTGCGGCAACAATAACCACAAGTAAAAACAAAATAGCAAACCAAGATGGGGAACTTGAAGTCGAAGGTGTCTCATCTGGCAAGTTACCTTTGTGTGAGTTTTTTTTGGTTGATTGTGCTCTAGTACGATGAAAAGACTCCAAGTCATCTTTTTCTAGCCTGATTTTCGGCATGTCATCTAAAGGTTCAGTCGCCATGTCATTCTTTATTAAAGTGAATATGCTTTGATTATACATAGCAATGTATACCCAAACCACCTCAAGATAAGCATTTCAGAGCGAATGGGGCACTTCAATTTAAGATGAGTCTATGACTGAATAAGTTCTAGCTTCTGAATTGGTGAAACACGAGAGTAAAAGCCCTAAACGTTTCTTTCATTTAGGTTTTAGACGATATATGTCAAGCGCCTAAAACTGGATTGCCTATTTTAGTTTCGAACAAGAATCCTGCAATATGCCACTTTGCCTAGGAGGTCTTTCCTACCGTAATTTAAAGTTCTATGAAATATTTATTTTGAGGTAACTTGCGTATAAATAATAAGATAAAAATTGAAGTGTTATTTATTTGTACTAAATGGTATCCCCACCTGGAATCGAACCAAGATCTAAGCCTTAGGAGGGCCTTGTTTTATCCATTAAACTACGGGGACTACGAGTTCAGTGCTTAGCAACGAGCGCAAGCATTATGTACTAGCCGAGACAGGATTTAAACCCTCTAATGTTTTTATCTTCGTGCTACAAAATCGTTTGGTTGAATATTAGCCAAAGGGGCACCGGTAACTGAAGCGACGACTGCTGTTTCAGCAAATACTTGTCTTACTACCACCTCCTCGGGATGTAATTGAAATTGTCGGTGTGGAAAATTTTGAGCATCAAAAAATTGATTAATTTGGAACAAGGTCAATTTGTCACCTTGTTTCACGCCGTTGTGTTTGCCAATATTAACAATTAGGCTCTCACCACTAATGTTTATTACCCGTCCAAATGCCGGTAAACAGCTCACTGATTCATCTATTGATTGCACCACTGATTGTATGATCTTTTCGGTCGCCGAGCCAAACGATGAATCCCATAATTGTCGGCTATTGCTGTCTATAGGTGTGTAAGGATCAAAGTTCCATATCGCGGACATATTTTGTGTGTCTTGGAAAACCATTTCACCAGAATTACCATCATACATCGAGAAGGACAAAGTAAGGTTTCGTTTGCTTTGGTCGCTTTTCCAAAATGCCAACCCAGAAGCTTTTGATGTTTCTACAGCAAATTCTTCTATTTCACCGAACAGCACATATTGAGCATCCGTTTTTCTTGCGAGGTTAAATGCAGTTGCTTTCTTTTCTTTATCTGCTGGATTTAAATAGTAAGGCTCTATAGGATTAATAAATGAATATTTCGCATGGTTTTGGGCTTCTTGTTGTAGCTTTTCAGCTATCACTTTACCAAAATCATATAGGTTGCCGACGGCAGCTTGTTGCCGTTTATTGATGCTATACCATGTCGTGACAATATTTTTTTTGTAATCTGAAGCAGTGCATAAAGCTTCTTGTGGGAATATATCTGCTCTTATGGAAACCGTTACGTAGTCGTCGTGGTAAATTTCATCAATCAGTTCAATGTTATTCACTTCACCTGAAGCGCGAATTTCAAAGCGGTCGTCTTCAAGCAAACCATTAGCAAGTGACTGAATACTCTTAACTGACGCGCCAGAGAATAGTAGTGCTTGTTTAATGGCTTCTTGAGTCGCTTGTTGACGTGCCGCTTCTTTTTCACCATTGTGAATAATGGCTTGACCTGTGGCTTCGAACCAAATTGCAATTGCAGGGCTGCTGCTAACAAGTAATATTAGAACGGAGGTTATTTGTATTATTCTACTTACTTGCATAACTTACCTTTGTTATAACTTGGGTAAAGTGAACCCTGTGATAATGCATCGTCAAATTTCAGACAGATTTTCTATTTCATTTAACTTTTTTTAACTAAGCATCTTAACTAAGCACAACTAAGCACAAATCATACCTACATGAGTATATTATTTTTTAAGTATGCTTATTGTTGGGTATGCTTATAGTTGGGTATGATTATTGCATAGAATGTTAGGGAGAGCTTAGGGAGAGCTTAGGGAGAGCTTAGGGAGAGCTTAGGGAGAGCTTAGGGAGAGCTTAGGGGGAGCTTAGGGAGAGCTTAGGAAGAACATAAATATTATGACTTTAATAATTATATAGTTAATAGCAGGGTGTTAGGAAAATGATGAACATAAAAAGTGTCAATAAACTAAGCAGCCGATATGTAGCTTTTGCAGCAGTTTTAAGTATGTGTCTTACAGGCTGTTCTAGTGTGTTCAATAAACATGTTGAGTGGGAAACTGTCGCCCCTGAAACCTATCCCGTTATTTCTGCTGTTGGCTATGCACCTATATCAGTTCAAAATGGGGCTAGTGAGTCTAGTCGAATGTTGATGGCACTCAAGGCCTCAAAGCTAGATGCATATCGTGAATTAACTGAGCAGGTGTTTGGACAAAAAGTGGATAGCGGTCAGTCTTTAGCAAGTTTGGTTATACAAAATACTAGCTTAGATAGCTCGGTACAAGGTGTGATTAGAGGTGCAAAAGTCGTGAAGAGTTACCCAGTAGGAGATGACATGTATGCGACTGAGTTAGAATTGGACTTTAAATTAGTCAACGACATATATCTATCTACAGCACGGCCCAGGCGCGTTAAAAAAGTCCATTATTATTAGAATCAGCTTTGAGCAACTATCCTAAGATTAAAAAGGTTTTATTGATATAACTGAGGCTATCTTTATCGCAGGGGCTTTTTATTGATCTGCTCGGGGGTGACTTAAGCGCTGATCCCGCCACCAGAAGTACCACCTTGAGTACGTCCGCTTTTATCATATGTCATCGATTCTTTGGCTCTGGACTCTAATAAAAGATTACGTAGGTGTTCTAAGCGTAATTGACCTTGTTCTACTGCTGTTTGATTAATTTGAGTGCGATACTTGCATTGAGCAACCATATCTTTTGCTTGATTAAATAACTCAACAATTTCTTGGTCATCTTTTTGTTCTTGACTAGATTTGATATACAAGCCGGAAATAAGAGTATCCTGCTTTTGTACAGAATCAAGCAAGGCTTCCTTAGTTTTAAGCATGTTGATCAGTGATTCAGCATCTCTGCTACTGATGAGGTGAAGTTCTGTTTCAAGAATCTGTTGTAATTCTAGTAAGAATTCATGTTGACTCTTAATTGCTTTTTTTAATTCAGACATAAGATTAGCCAAAGATAAGGACAGCATTCATTATGCTGCCTTTATGCTTTAGTACCAAATAATTCTGATTCTAATGTCGAAATCTTCTGAGCAAGTGATTCAGCATTAACTTGATACTCACCGCTTTGAATCGCTTTTTTCAATCTATCAACCTTTTCTTGATTGACAGGTGCTTCCGTACTTTTCCTCTGAACTTGGCTAAGTTGTTGTGCAGATGTCGTCAATGACACAGAGTCTTGGCGAACACCGGCTGTTGCTGATTTTTGCACACTGGATTGTTGTGCACTACCGTTATTCAAAGCCTGCTGTTGCTGACTGAGTTTCTGGTTATCAACGGGCGCTTTTGGGCTACCGTTGTTTATGTTGTTAATAGACATAATGAATACTCACTCCCTTATATTTAACCTCATTTTAGTTATCGGCCACGATCCATGACACTTTAGCAAAAAAAACAATTTTCAGCACTATTTTCAGCACTAATTGAATAGGGTATAAAACTTATTGTTTCCCGATGCACTTAAATACCAATTTCTACTTGCCCTGTACTAGATACTCGGGCGTATATTTTTTTACTGGAACGTCTATTTTTCACTTGAATTGTTTCACCCATTCTACCGTCTTCTAGTGCGACACCACTGGTTTTTACTCGCATACTGGGGTTGCCAGCAGAGATAGTAACGCTGTCGCCTTTGCACACATAACATAAGTTATTTGGGTCAACGGGTCTGCCCGCTGAAACGCGACGTTTTATTCTTGCGCCTACTACATCCTCTATATCGGCAAATGTACTTCTTCTTAAACGTTTTTTATCCATATTAATTATATGAATATTATCTTCAGTTAATAATGTTCCTGGGCTAACCGCGCTAGAAATAACCACAACTGGTTGCGTTTCCGTGGCTTTTACTACCATAAACATATACCAATCGTTGTTGTTACATTGGGCTTTTACCGAAACATTCGACTGGCTTAGTGCTTCTGGACTCGAGGAGAAAGTTAAGGTGGAAGTACACTCTGGTATCTCAACCCGTTGGTCAATAGGCATTGCTTCTACATTGATGGTTTTAATACTGTCAGGGTCTAATTGGCTTAATACAAATTTTTCTGCCTCGCTAATCAATTGCTGTTTTGTTAAATTATTTTCATCTGCCGCCGTTATACCAGTATACATACAAGTAGTTATTGCGATCAGGTTAGCTAATGCGTGATAATAATGTAATTTATTCATGTTCACTTGTTGTTAATTTGTCTATGCTAAGGGCGTATTAACGAGAGCATAAAGCGTCAATATTTAGACGCTTTGATAGTAACTTTACGGTTGCTATTGCTCAGCTCAGTTAATGAGTTACGTGTAAGTGTCAATTTGTTGCGGTTCTGCGCAATATAGTTGTGGTTTAATTGTCCTTAATCGTACCTTAGTAAGATATAAGCAAAAGTTACGCCGCTTTTAATTCGTATTGGAGTCATATATGTCTGAAATTCTTAACTCGGTCAACCAACGTACCCAACTGGTTGGTGAAAATAGATTAGAGTTGTTGTTGTTTAAACTCAATACAAGACAGCGGTTTGGTATTAATGTATTTAAAGTGCGTGAAGTATTGCAGTGTCCGCCTTTGACCTCTATGCCTAGACTAAATAAGTTAGTTAGAGGCATTGCCCACATCCGCGGGCAAACTATTTCTGTGATTGACATGAGTATGGCTGTAGGTGGCAAGAGGATAGAAGACCTCAGCACTGCTTTTATTATCATTGCTGAATACAACAGTTCAGTTCAAGGATTTTTAGTGGGCTCAGTAGAGCGTATTATTAACACAAACTGGCAGTCTATTATGCCACCACCGAAAGGTAGTGGTCGCGAAAGTTACTTGACCGCAGTGACTCAAATGGATGATGAATTAATAGAAATTTTGGATGTTGAAAAAATATTAAATGATATTTCACCTGTCAAGACTGATTTGAGTGACGAGGTTGCAGGTAATCTGAAAGTAGATAATAAGCATGAAAAAATAATATTTATTGCTGATGACTCTTCTGTGGCTCGAAATCAGGTTAAGAAAGCTCTGTCCTCACTCGGTCTAGAAATCGAATTAGCAAAAAATGGTCTTGAAGCTTTGGAGAGATTAAAAGAAATTGCTGCCGAAACAGGTGATATAACCGACAAAGTTGGTGTATTGATATCAGATATTGAAATGCCTGAAATGGACGGATACACACTTACAGCTGAGATAAGAAATACCCCAGAATTAAAAAAACTTCACGTTATTTTGCATACCTCTTTAAGTGGTGTGTTTAATCAGGCAATGGTTGAAAAAGTGGGGGCTGACGATTTTATTGCCAAGTTCCACCCTGATGAATTGGCTACCTCAGTTCATAAGTGGTTTGGAAACGAGTAATACTCGCTTAGAGAGTTGTCGATTAAACTCGCAGAACAAGATGCTGTTTTCGGAATTACAAAAATATGTTTTTAGAGAGTATTGAGTGACAGATAAAGAGTTTGATGAGCATCATTATGTCTCTTTTCGTTATTTCTTAGAACGTGCCTGTGGCATCGTTTTAGGTGATAATAAACAGTATTTAGTGCGCAGTAGGCTGACACCTTTGGTCAAACGCTTTAGTTGTTTGTCAATTAATGCTTACATAGACTCCGTAATTAAAGGAAATCGAGCACATCAAACAGCTGCAATTGAAGCCATGACGACTAATGAAACGTTATGGTTTCGTGATGATTACCCTTTTAAGTTGCTTGAAAATCCAATACTTAGCCAGTTTTCTGGTAAAAACAAACCATTACGTGTATGGAGTGCTGCTTGTTCGTCGGGTCAAGAAGCTTACTCCATTGCCATGACGATTTTGAACTTCAAAAAGCAGCAGTCACAAAGCTTTCGTGCTGGTATCGAGATTGTTGGGACCGATATATCCGAAGAGATGTTGCAGCGATGTAGGTCAGCAGAATACGATCAATTAGCCATTTCTCGTGGTTTACCAGAGCAATTCAAAACGGATTTTTTTGAACCTGTTGATAAAGGTAAACTGAGATTGAAATCACAAGTCAGATCCTTAGCTAACTTTAGATCAATCAACTTATTAGATAGTTACTCATCTCTTGGTAAGTTCGATATTATTTTCTGTCGTAATGTACTGATTTATTTCTCCCCCGAAGTAAAAACGCAAATACTGCAAAAGATTGCCGCTTGCCTGCAAGATGACGGCATATTATTCCTCGGCGCATCGGAGTCCATCTCAGCTTTGACCGATAAATTTTCTATGGTCAGATGTAATCCAGGCCTTTATTACCTTATAAAACCTCAATAAAACCTTAATAAACCCCAACTTAGTCCTCTACCTTTATTTTAATCTAACCAATGCTGTTGCCGATGGCACAGTCTTTGCTTTAACTCAATATATAGAGGAGAAATATATGGCTATTAACTTAGATAAATTAATGGGTTTTCATCACAAAGCTCTGCAGGTCCGAACTGACAGGATGGAAGTGCTTGCGGGAAACTTAGCGAATGCAAACACACCTGGTTACAAGGCAAGAGACATCGATTTTCAAAAGGCGATGAAAACCGCACAGCAATCCAGTGGTAATAATTTAGTTCGTACTCACGACAACCATATAAAAGGTTCAATGCAAAGCTCTGGTGAATTGCAGTTCCGTATCCCCAATCAACCTGACACAGGTGATGGTAATACGGTCGATGTTCAAATCGAAAGAAATACATTTTTAGACAACGGACTTCGGTATCAGGCCGGTATGGAATTTCTGAACGGTAAAATCAAAGGCATGAAAAAAGCCTTGAGTGGAGGTCAGTAATAATGAGCTTATTTAACGTAATGGATATTGCCAGTACAGGCATGAGCGCACAAAGTGTACGTTTGAATACCACTGCCAGTAATGTGGCAAATGCTAACAGTGTTAGCAGTAGTTACGATGCAACTTATAAAGCTCGGCACCCTGTTTTTGCGGCGGAATTACGTCAAGCATCTGAGCAACAAGGTGTGGGCTCTAGAGTCAAAGTGCTTGGCGTTGTTGAAAGTGCTAAACCTTTACAAATTGAATATAGCCCAGGTCATCCTATGTCAGACGAAAATGGTTATATCTATAAACCCAATGTCAATGTGGTCGAGGAAATGGCGAATATGATGTCCGCATCTAAAGCCTATGAAACGAATGTACAGATTGCAGACACCACCAAACGAATTTTTAGAAATGTGCTAAGACTCGGTCAAGGTAGGTAGTAATGAATAGCTACCGCAAGTCATATATAGAGGAACAATTGTGGAAACAGTAAACAATGGTCTAAATACCAATTTGTACTGGCAACCAGAAAAAACTGGGGTATCTGATGGCAGTAATCAGACGCTTAGCCAGGAAGACTTCTTCTCTTTATTGACTGAGCAGTTAGCTAATCAAGATCCCACAAAGCCTGTTGATAACGATCAAATGGTCGCACAAATGACCAGTTTCACTATGGCTGATGGTATAGAACAGCTTAACGACAAATTTAGTGATTTTGCTACTTCTATGACGTCCAATCAAGCATTGCAAGCATCTAGTTTGATTGGTCAAGAAGTACTATTACAAGGTGACATCGGTTACATATCAGCTGAAGGCCAGAATGTCTCTGGTGTAGTGATTGCCGAACAAAGTGTTCAAGATCTTGAAATTACGATCGAAAATGAAACCGGCGAAATTATCAAGTCAATCAATGTCGGCACACAGGCAGCAGGTAACATTGAATTTAATTGGGATGGAACCGATGCAAACGGCAACAATATGCCGGTTGGCAATTATGTGGTGCGTGCACAAGGCAATGTAGCGGGTGAGTCAATAGTGCTTCCCACCGCAATCAACAGGCATGTAGACAGCGTTAGTCTGGCAGCAAGTAGTCAGGGTATTATTCTTAATTTGGACGGCGATGTTAGTGTCACACTTAACGATGTCATTCAAATCGGCGGTTAACAGGAGAAACAAAATATGTCTTTTAACATAGCGTTAAGTGGCGTGTCAGCGGCACAAAGAGACTTAGATACAACAGCAAATAACATTGCTAACGTTAATACCGTGGGTTTTAAAGAGTCCCGGGCAGAGTTTGGTGATGTGTATGCTCAGTCTCTGCTGGCAGGGGGGAAAACGAAAGTCGGTGATGGTGTGATTACCCAAGAAGTGGCCCAACAGTTTTCTCAAGGTAGCTTGCAGTTTACTGACAATGCGTTGGATTTGGCAATTACCGGCAACGGTTTCTTTGCTACAGTGCCAGGTTTAGACTCCAGAGATTTTTCCTTTACTCGTGCGGGGATGTTTAAATTAGATTCAAGCAATTTTGTGGTGAATGCTAATGGTGACAATTTATTAGGTTTTCCGGTCAATGCCGATGGTACCTCTTCATCAGTGGCGTTAAGTACCACCGAACCCGTTAGTGTCCCAGACTCTTCAGGCTCACCTTCGGCTACTACTGAAATCAGGCTAGAGATGAATTTACCCGCCGGAGATGACCCCAAAAACCCCGAATTTTTTGACCCAGATGATAGCAGTACTTACAACGCTGCTACGTCAGTGACTATTTATGATTCTTTAGGTGACAGTCATGTACAAACCTTTTATCTATTAAAAGATATTACCCCAGGTAACGACAATCAATGGATAGGGGTGACTTATGTAGATGACCAACCTCTTGCTGATGGCGCTTTAGGCGCGGTTAATACAGTTGGCGGCACTGCCTTAGGGGCTGCCATTCCTGCGTTTAGATTACAATTTAGTAGCGGTGGTGATTTCCAAGCGATGACTGACTCAGCAGGCGATCCTTTGATTTTGGGTGACGCCACTTCAGTGCCACTAGGGGCGGGGATCTTACTCAACGGATCTGACCCGAATCAAATAATCACCACTAATTTTACGTTGAATGCAGATACTGCAGTATCTGGGGAGCCCACGCAGTTCGCCTCAGCATTTGAAGTCACGTCATTGGAGCAAGATGGTTTGGCTGTAGGTCGTTTGACGGGTATTGCTATAGATACCGATGGACTTGTAAGGGCAACCTATTCAAATGGAACATCTGAACCCATTATTCGAGTAGCGCTGGTACGTTTTGCAAATGACCAAGGCCTAACTCAACAAAGTAATACTCAGTGGCAAGAAAGTATTGACTCCGGTGAAGCTTTAGCCGGTGAAGCCACTACTGGTACTTTTGGTGATATCAATTCATCTGCCTTAGAGCAGGCAAATGTTAACCTCACTACAGAGCTTATCGACTTGATTATCGCCCAGCGGAACTTCCAAGCCAATTCAAGAGCATTGGAAATTAACAATCAGTTAAATCAAACAGTACTTAATATTCGTTAATAACATACTGATATATATGTATTTGTTAGGCTGCTTTCGAGCAGCCTTTTTTATATCTGATGTATACATAAAGTAATTGCCTTAGATGGCATCTTATTTGCAGACACCTTAACCAAGATCCAACTAAGTCAAGATTTTGTCATGGATAAACTACTTTACATTGCCGCCAGTGGCGCTAAACAAGATTTATTAGGTGCATCGGTCCGCGCCAATAACTTGGCTAATGCGCAAACCACTGGTTTTAAGGCGCAACTTGAACAAGCTCGGGCCATGCCTGCATTTGGCGAAGGTTTGCCGAGTCGAGTATTTTCTATGACAGAAAATGCTGTTAACAATTTTGACGGTGGTGCCATGATCCAGACTGGCAGAGAGCTGGATTTGGCGATACAAGGCGATGGTTGGTTTTCAGTACAAGATGCACAAGGTAATGAAGCTTATAGCCGAAATGGTAGTTTTGAATTAGGCCCTAACGGCGAGCTTAAAGATTCTTACGGGAATACTGTTATTGGTGATTTTGGGCCTGTATTTTTACCTGTTCCTTTATCCAAAATCAATATAGCGAATGACGGTACGCTTTCAGTTCAACCTCAAGGTGCGCCCGAAACTGTTCTGGAAGAGGTAGGGCGTCTCAAGTTTGTGAACCCAGATGTGCGCGATATGGAGCGAGGGACTGATGGCCTGTTTCGATTAAAAACGGGCGAATTAGCCGAAGAAGATGCGCTGGTTAGTATTCGTACCGGTGTGCTTGAAGGCAGTAATGTTAATCCTGTTGAAGAAATGGTCAATATGATCAATTTGCAACGTCATTATGAAATGCAAATTAAGATGATGAAACAAGCAAAAGAAATTGATACCCGTGGTAATCAATTGTTGCGCATTATTTAAGGCAGTTGCTGCGTAGCTAATTATCACAACCGTTAGCAAATTAAGCTAACAACCAAAAATTTAGGAGACAACCTATGCATCCTGCATTGTGGATAAGTAAAACAGGCCTAGATGCCGCTCAGACTGATGTCGCAGTAATATCCAATAACTTGGCTAACGCCAGCACCGTGGGTTTCAAAAAAGACCGCGCTATTTTCGAGGATTTGCTCTATCAAAATATCAACCAACCAGGTGGCCGTTCTTCAGCGGATACAGAGTTACCTTCAGGATTGATGTTAGGGGCTGGTAGTAAAGTTGTAGCGACCCAAAAAGCGCACACTCAGGGTAATATGCTGACTACCGAAAACTCTTTGGACATGATGGTACAAGGCAAAGGTTTTTTTGAAATTTTACAACCAGACGGAAGTACTGCATACACTAGAAATGGTCAATTCACGCTTAATGACCAGGGACAAATAGTCACACCAGGTGCTGGATTTTTACTGCAGCCTGCGATCACAGTGCCAGAAGATGCTCAGCAGTTAACTATTTCGCAAGATGGCGAAGTGTCTGCTTCAGTCAAGGGGCAAGCTGACCCTCAAGTATTAGGACAGATTAGTTTATCTGACTTCATTAATCCCACTGGTTTGCAACCCACTGGTCAGAATTTATATGTTGAAACAGCTGTCAGTGGTGCGCCCATACAGGGAGTGCCCGGCTTAGAAGGCATTGGCACTATATTGCAAGGGGCGCTTGAAACTTCTAATGTGAATGTCACAGAAGAGCTCGTCAACTTAATTGAAAGTCAGCGTTTGTACGAAATGAACTCAAAAGTAATTTCAGCCGTTGACTCGATGTTGGGTCAGGTTATTCAGCAGCTTTAATGAGAGTGAAATAGTGATGATTAAGTCAAAGTTACTCAAATTAGCATACCTATGTCTAGGCATAGGTATGCTAATTGGTTGCCAATCTACTAACAGTCATCAACCGTTACCAAATGACCCATTTTATGCACCTATTAGGCCCGAAGTCCCACGCGAAAAAGTAGCTGAAGATGGAGCTATTTTTCAAGCTGATATGGCTAATAACCTTTTCTCGGATGTAAAAGCTAGGCGTGTTGGCGACATTATTACCGTTAACCTTCAAGAAAACACTCGAGCCACTAAATCAGCAAGTAACAGTACGTCAAAAGCAACCGGTGTAGCGCTCAACCCGATAATAGGTTTGGGGGGAAATGCCCTCAACCTTGGTGGTGAGTCTATACAGATGGGCCTGGATGCATCTAATGATTTTGCAGGTGATGCCTCTGCCAATCAAAGTAACAATTTAACCGGCGCTATTTCAGTGACCGTGGTGCAAGTACTAGCTAACCAAAACTTATTGGTCCGAGGTGAAAAATGGCTGACCTTGAACAATGGTGACGAATACATTCGCTTAACTGGTGTCGTTCGCCCAGATGACGTTAGCCCAACTAATGAAATAGAGTCGACCAAAATAGCCAATGCACGCATTCAATATAGCGGCACGGGTAGTTTTGATAGAGCACAAAAGGAAGGCTGGTTAAGCGGTTTTTTCTCATCTGAATATTGGCCGTTTTAGTATGGAGAATTATATGAAAACTTTTATTACCCTGATGATCGTAGTCAGTTTGATGTTGTCACCTATGACTTATGGGCAAAGGATAAAAGACTTAGCTACAGTCCAAGGAGTCAGAAGCAACCAATTAGTAGGTTATGGTCTGGTAGTGGGTTTACCTGGAACAGGGGAACAAAGCCCATTTACAGAGCAAAGTTTTCGAACCATGTTATCGAATTTTGGTATCAGTTTAGATAATAACCTGAAACCTAAAATTAAAAATGTTGCAGCTGTTGCTGTGCACGCTCTGCTACCTCCTTTTATCAAACCAGGGCAATCCATAGACGTCACTGTTTCCTCTATCGGTGAAGCTGCGAGTTTACAAGGTGGCACACTGATACAAACTTTCTTGAAAGGATTAGATGGCAATGTTTATGTCATAGCTCAAGGTAGTCTAGTGGTCAGCGGATTTGGCGCAGAAGGCGGTGATGGTTCAAAAATAGTAGTAAACACGCCTACTGTTGGACGTATTGCTAATGGTGGTTTAGTCGAGCGAGCGGTGCCAAGTGGCTTTATGCAAAATGACTATTTAACACTCAATTTGAAATATCCTGACTTTTCAACTGCTAAAATTCTGGCTGACACCATTAATACTCGTTTAGGGGCTGACCCCGACAAAGGTTATGTTATTGCTACCCCCATTGACGCGGCGTCTGTCAGAGTGACTGCACCCAGAAGTGTTGGCCAAAGAGTCGGATTTCTGGCCACCTTAGAAAATTTTGAATTTACCCCAGCGAAAGCCTCGGCAAAAGTAGTGATCAACAGTCGAACCGGCACCATCGTGATTGGCCAAGATGTAAGGCTCTTACCTGCCGCAATTACCCATGGTGGACTAACTGTAACCATTGCTGAAAACCAAACAGTCACTCAGCCTAATGCATTAGCTGATGGTGAAACCGTGGTGACGACTCAATCTATTGTAGACGTGAATTTAGATGACACTCGTATGTTTACTTTTAACCCTGGTGTGACATTAGATGAGTTGGTCAGAGCAGTGAATGAAGTTGGTGCAGCACCTGGTGATTTAATGGCTATCTTAGAAGCATTACGTGAAGCAGGAGCCTTACAAGGCGACCTGGTCGTTATTTAAGGTTATCTTATGGAACAGTCACTTACTACCCAAAACCCACTTGAATTATCTAGAAATGCTAATGATATTAAAGGTTTGGATGCGTTGCGTCGTGCAGCGCAAAGCGGTGACAGTAAAGCTTTAGATGAGGCAGCCAAACAATTTGAGGCTATCTTTGTGCAAATGATGCTCAAGTCGATGCGTAAAGCGCAAGACGTGATGGCAGATAAAGACAGCCCATTTAACTCAGAACAAGTTAAATTTTACCGAGATATGCACGATACTCAGATAGCCAGTGACTTAGCCAGCAATGGCAGTATAGGCTTGGCAGATATAATTGTGCGGCAACTAGGTAAAGCTGTTGACGGGTATATGCCTGCTGGTGCTTTACGTAGTGATGGTAATCTATCTAGTATTAATCGTAATGCAATCGCCAGCACTCAAAAATCCCAAGAAGAGGTGTTAGGCAACCAATCAATTAAAACCTTCCAATCGTTTAAAACTGCAGCTTTTGCCGACGCGCAGTCTTTTATCGAGCAGCTTTATCCCGCAGCTCAGCAAGCAGCTGAAGAGCTAGGTATAGATCCCAAGGCATTGTTAGCGCAAGCCGCTATTGAAACTGGCTGGGGACAGCACATGATCCATAATACTTCTGGACAGAATTCCCACAATTTATTTGGTATTAAAGCTGATCGACGTTGGCAGGGTGACCGAGCGATGGTCGATACTATCGAATTTGAGAAAGGTGTTGCCGCTCCAAAAAAAGCGCCCTTTAGAATGTACGATTCCTTTGCCGACTCGATGCAAGATTACGTTGGTTTTGTAAAACAAAATTCGAGATATGAAGACGCAGTTAAGCAAAGCCAGTCACCACAAGATTACTTTTCAGAGTTACAAAAAGCGGGTTATGCCACTGATCCCGATTATGCAAATAAGGTTATTGCTGTGTTTGAAGGTGAACAGTTTAAACAATATTCACTAGAAAAATTCAGCGATAAGGGCGATAAGAAATGATTTACAGTAGTAATAATACCAAAAGTGCCGATCTATTTTCTATCGCTAAAAGTGGGGTGAATGCCAGTAAACAATTGCTCAACACTGCTGGTCATAATATTTCTAATGTTAATACCGAAGGTTATGTGCGCGAACGTACTAGCTTTCAAAGCCAGTTAACTGGAGGAGTCGGACAGTCTACCACTGAGCGAGTGCTGAATGTATTTGCACAAAATCAATTACGACGTGATACCACATTGCAAAGTGAACATGAGAATTTTTATAATAAAACGACGGTGATAGATAACGTATTTGCCAGCGAAGCGAATAGTATTTCTGCTAGTATGAGTCGTTTTTTTTCTGCAGTACAAACTGCAACGGATGACCCTACAAGTCTGGCTGGAAGGCAACTAGTCCTTGGTGAAGCAAAATCATTGGTTGGTCAAATCGGAACCGTGTCAGGTTTCTTGAGAGACAAAGAAGAAGAACTGAATCTAGAAATCAGTGCCAATGTTAAAACCGTGAATTCGCTGGTTCACACTATTTCTGATTTAAATGTCGCGATAGTGGTGAATCAAGCTAGTAATCCAAATAATGAACCTGGAACGTTAAAAAACCAGCGAGACAGTGCCATTTTAGAACTAGCCAGCTTAATCTCTATCGAAGTGCGGCAGAGCTCCGGAAATGACGGTCGAGTGATGGTTAACTTAACATCTGGGGAATCTCTGGTTCTGCAAGACGGTTCGTTTAATGTTTTAGAGGTAGAAAACGACGCAGATTTAAACTATATGTCTTTACAACTTTCTAGTCGTGACAAACCTACCGTCTTAAATGTTGATGAAAATGAGCTAGGAGGAGCAATTGGTGGATTGTTGCGTTATCGAGATGATGTATTAGAAACTAGTCGCAGGGAGTTAGGACAAATAGCCCTAGCGCTGACTGAGTCGATTAATACCCAAAACCGTCAAGGCATGGATCTGGATCAGCAACTGGGTAGCGATATATTTTCGCTTCCGGAGTTTGTGGGACTGGAATACCCCGATAATGCTAATGGTGCCAGTGTGGTGACAGGGCGAATTACCGCCGGTGCTGCGAGTGAAATCAGCAGTGCAGATTATCAAGTGACCATCAATAGTGTGACACCTGGCGCTCCGTCAACGCTAGATGTAACTATGACTGCGCTGAATGCCGATGGCACCATAATTAAAGATGTAAATGGTAATGATATCACCCAGAATTATCCTATAGTAGATGCACAGTCAGGTACCTTTACTAAAATGCTAGGTGGCGTAGAGTTGGAATTTTCCAGTGGTGCCACTTATACCCCAGGTGATCAATTTTTAATTCAACCGACTAAAAATACCGCTGATCAAATTGAGGTCCTAATGACTCGCCCTGAGGATTTAGCATTAGCTTCACCTATTCGAGTCGATACCAACATAGGTAATTTAGGTGACGCCGAACTTGCCTCTACTAAAGTGACGAATAATTTTGTAGACAATACCTTCACTGACAGTAAAGCATCTGGCTTTGATGGGGCGGGTGGTTTACACGGTCCAGGCAGTTCACCAACAGGCGTCGGTGGTGTAGGGGCACCCGTGCAGATTTTCTTTACCGCAAATGATGAATATGAAGTCAAAGACAGTGCCGGAAACACTATTACTACTGTGTCTGGTGTGACCGATTTAAATAACTTGATGGCGCAAGCTGAAGGAACCGCCGGGTGGCCTGCTGCCTTCAGTGCATTAGATGATTATCCTGGCTTTGAGTTGTCGTTACAAGGCGAGCCTAAGGCTGGTGATACTTTCACAATTGGTTATAACACAGATGGACTGAACGATAATCGAAATGGGTTAACGATGGCAGACTTGCAGAATAAAAATAGTATGCAAATTAGCAATCGTGGCTCTGGTGCGGCCGCTAGTTTTCACGAGGCTTATGCTAATATTGTGAGTGATATTGGACAACAAGCCGCCAGTGCTGATATAGCATTGCAAGCGGCTGATGCGCTTAAATCTCAGTCAAGTGATTGGTTTCAATCAGTATCGGGTGTCAGCTTAGATGAAGAAGCCGCAAATTTGGTCAGGTATCAACAATCTTATGCGGCAGCAGCGCGCTTGCTTAGTACTGCGCAAAACTTGTTTGATACTATCTTAGCCGTTGTTCGATAACTAAAGGTAAAACATGCGTATTTCTACAGGGCAACTTTACGACCGTAGTATCCAATCTGTATTAGATAACCAAGCGGATTTGTCGGATATTCAACAACAACTATCTTCAGGCAAAAAACTCTTGCGCCCGTCTGATGATCCTGTCGGAGCAGCCCAGGTTATAAGATTAACCGAAGAAATTGATTTAATCGCTCAGTATAAAAAGAATACTAATTTATTGACCAATAGTTTGGAGCAAGAAGAAACCGTTTTAAGCAGTGTAAATAATGCGGTTAACCGTGCTCGAGTATTAATGATCCAATCGGGCAATGGCATTATCAGTACTGGGGACAGGAAAGCGATTGCGATAGAAGTGGGCCAAATTCGTGATCAAGTTTTTGATTTAATGAATAGCCGCAATCCTGCCGGAGAATATATTTTTGCTGGGTTTCAATCTGCATCACCAGCATTCAGTCTAAATGCGAGTGCAACAGGTAACAAATATAATTTTGAAGGAGATGGAGGCGAGAATAAAATTAAGGTGTCGGATACCGTTAGTTTACAAATGAATAATTCGGGACAGGAAGTATTTGAAAATGTATTTTCTCGTTTGAAATCGACTATCACCGGCTCTTTAGGGGCAACATCTGCGTCGTTAGAGATACAAGGGCAAAGTGCCTTCGATAAGTTTCATAAAAATAGTTATGATGCAGTCAACCCAGTCAACAACGAATTTGAAGTCAGAATTATTTCGGCGACCCAAGCGCAAGTAACCAATGTAGGGTCTGGAGCTATTTTAGATACGATTGACTTTTCAAGTGGTAGCGCATTTTTGTATAAAGGTTTAGAGTTTAATATTGCAGGTACTACAGGCGACACAGTTAATTTTCAGTTAGAGAAACCAGAAAAGAAAAATATAGCTGAAACACTTAACGACTTTGTTAATTCGTTAAATAACCCAAATATTAGTGACGGAGGTCTTGACGAGGCTTTATCTGATGCACTGGTTGGTGCAGATAATTCATTAACTAGCATGGCCAATGCTATCTCTGAAATTGGTGGCCGAGGCAACGTGGCTGATTCTGTATTGGCTTCAAACTTAGACCTAGAAATTGCTAACAGATCGGCTCGTTCGAATATCGAAGATGTAGATTACGCCGTGGCAGTGTCAGAACTTAGCCGTCAAGAAACTGCTTTACAGGCAGCCCAAGCCACTTTTGCTCGGGTAACAGGTACATCATTATTTGATTTCATCTAAGCTTACCTTACCTATACTTTATTACTCATCAATGAATCTAGATTGATCTCAGCTAAATACACACAGCTTTTGTTGTCCTCATGTGATGAATAATAACTGACGTAAAGCGTGTTTTCTTCCAATATACCCTTTTCCAAAACTCTTTTTTTCAAAACTAAGCCCGGATAACTGTTGTCGCCAGCTGAGGGCAAAATCAGTAATTCTTGTAAATCACCAGTCGACAAGTTCATTTTAAGTAACCCTGTTACAAGTTTTCCTTGTTTGATTATTCTGCCAGAGACCAACGCAAAATCAGTATTTAGGCGCAACATAACAGGACCACCAATATAACGTCCTAAATCTATCCAACGCCATTTTTTAAAAGGGAATGAACTTTGTCCAAGTTGGGCTGAGTAACTGTCGGCATCTCTTCTTACTATTGCAAAGGCGTTATTATTGTCAAAAATAATATCGCTTTCATTTGGGTAACCTTTATTGTGCTTCTTCAAACTCAAAGCAAAAGGTTGATGCAGATGAAAACTTCTTCTGGGATTACCTGAATATAAATGGATCGCGTTTTGTTTTCTATTGTAAGCAAAACCAAATGCTTGACTCTTATGCCACCTTACACGCCATAACCACCACCCTCTATCTGCATATTCTTTGGCTGCGGACCAACTATACCCAGTTTGTGATACCCAATTTAAGTTTCGCGTGCTTAGTGTTTGGTTAAGTTTAGAGGTTTGACGGGCATAAGCTGTTAGCAGCATGTCGCCATCTGGTGTGACTATTATCTTCGGGTCTCTTAAATCTGTTTTAGGAATGGTTATTCGACTTGAATGTAAAACGTGACCTTGGGTATTTAAGGTCAAAATGCAGATTCTGCCGTCGGCGCTGATGTGATTTTCGGCTTCTCTATAACAACAAAATAATTGTTGTTTAAACTCACATAAATCTACAAATGCATTGTGATCTGCTTTACTACCGATTTTTTTTAACCAATTTAGAGGCATTTTAAAAACTTTTTATCATATTTAACCCATTGAAACTCAAGTGAAAACTAAATGCAAAGGCGGCAGGTTTTTGCCGTTTCTCAGAAAAAAGGCAAAATCATGTTAAAGGGAATTTTAAATGGGTCGATACAGTTTTCGAGAGAGCCAGTAGTAATGATTTTTAAAATACAAAATCGTTACTCTATTAGTGTTATTTAACCAGCCACATAATTATTTAATTATGCGGTCGCCAGCATCGTCTGGACTGAGAGTGTAGGAGAAAAACCATGGGTTTATTCGTAAATACCAATGTTTCATCGTTGAACGCACAACGTAATTTGTTCGATTCAGCGCAGTCTTTAAGTACATCTTTTGAACGTCTGTCTTCAGGTTTTCGTATTAACCGAGCAGCTGATGATGCTGCTGGTTTGCAGATCACTGACAGATTAACCACCCAAGTAGAAGGTCTTAACCAAGCAGCACGTAACGCCAATGATGCTATTTCACTGGTGCAAACCGCTGAAGGCGCGTTAGGCGAAGTGACTACGTCACTTCAACGTATTCGTACGCTTGCAGTACAATCCCAAAATGGTATCAACTCCTCTGCTGATCGCGCCGCGTTGCAGAAAGAGGTGACTGCCCTTAAAACTGAAATAAGCCGTATTTCTACTGACTCGCAGTTTGGTAACCTAGATATTCTAAAAGGTAGTTTTTCATCTAAATTTCTAGTAGGTGCCAATGGTGGCCAGACAATATCAGTGAACTTATCTAGAACAGATGGTTACGGAGCTCAGGGACTAGGCGTCGGTGGTACTGATGTGTCGACTGTAGAAGGTGCTTCACGTGCATTAGCTGAACTAACAACAGCCATATCGTCTGTGGGTGGTGTACGTGCCGATTTAGGTGCCTTGCAAAACCGTTTTCAATCAACTATTCGTAACCTAACTAATATTTCTGAAAATGTTGCAGGGGCAAAAAGTCGTATCAAAGACACTGATTTTGCTTCTGAAACTGCGGAATTAACGCGTAATCAGATTATTCAGCAGGCGAGTTTGACTGTGTTAAGTCAGGCTAATCAGCGTCCACAAGCGGCTCTATCTTTACTAGGTTAATCTTTGCTGGGTTAGTCATTTTTTGGACTAACCTTCGATTAGCCTAGGTTTCGAGACCCTTCTTCTGTTTAGGGCTTAGAAGCCAGGGGGTAGTGCACTGGGTTGATAAGAACCGAGCAGTTGAGAGTTTCGCTCACTCTCTCAATTGAAAGAGCGCTCAGCCGGAGAAATTCTCCGGCTTTTTTCGTTGTTTAACTTATTGAAATATATAGCATTAAAAAACTAGTCAGTTTTTCTCCTAAAGAATTTTTCTTTGTCGCACGATACATGAACATAGACGTTACGCATCTAATAAAAATATAAGCGAACGCCTTTGTAGAAGCTGAATAAAAATAAAAGCACAGCTCTGCAACCATTAAGACAACTAATAATAATAATAGTCTGGTGGTGTTTACAAAAAAATCGTTAGGAGATAAAAAAATGAGCTTATTCGTTAACACGAATGTGTCGTCGTTGAATGCAACTCGCCAGTTGTTTACGTCGAACAATAATTTAAATACCGCATTTGAACGCCTGTCATCTGGTTTTCGCATCAATAGTGCGAAAGATGATGCCGCAGGTTTACAAATATCCAACCGTCTTACTACACAAGTTCTTGGTTTAGATCAGGCAGTTAGAAATGCTAACGATGGGATATCTTTGTCGCAAACCATCGAAGGTGCACTTGCTGAAACAACCTCCGCATTACAAAGAATCCGTGTTTTGGCTGTGCAATCCCAAAACGGTATCAACTCGTCATCAGACAGAGTCGCATTACAAAAAGAAGTGACGGCATTGAAGAACGAAATGAGTCGTATTGCATCTACATCACAATTTGGAGGGGTGAACGTCTTAGACGGCGCATTTTCATCCGCTTTTTTGGTCGGCGCTAACGCAGGTCAAACTATAAGTGTGAATGTTGAGCGCACCGGTGGGTTTGGTGCATCTGGATTAAATGTGGCTGATGTATCTGTACTAACTGAAGCACAAGCATCGGCAGCCATGACTGCTGTAACAGAAGCAATCTCAATTATTGATGCTCAGCGAGCGGATTTAGGTGCGATTCAAAATCGCTTTCAATCTACGATCAGAAATTTAAGTAATATTTCTGAAAACGTATCAGCGGCAAGAAGTCGTATTCGTGACACTGATTTTGCCGTCGAAACGGCGGAATTAACCCGCTGGCAGATCATTCAACAAGCCAGTATCACGGTGTTAGGTCAAGCCAATCAACGCCCACAAGCTGCATTGCAGTTATTACAAGGGTAATAATTAGAGATAAACTAGGTGTAAAAACACGTGTATAAGCATGAGCAATTGCGGGGGCAGGCTGCAACTAAATATACGAGGGAACATTTATCTAGAGTCGGAAATATACAGATCTAGCTAGGTGATAAACGGTCGAATTGCAAATTGTGGGGACAGGCTGCAACCGACCGAGGGATATAATATTATTAATTGTTATCAACATGTTACAAAAAATTTTAGCGTAAGTGTTATGTGATTTAATACATTAAGCCGAGACTTTTGTGTTAAATCGCCGACAGACAGAACAGACGCCAGGAGGTAGTGAGGTATTGAGGTTTAGGCCATCAATTCTGTCTATCAGCTTGAGCATAAGCTCACACTTTTTGCATTTGCTTTTTGTGTTTCTAACACTTAACAAAAATGCTAACCAGGGTACCAGCTAGCAGTTAACTTAAAGCATGTAGCGTGCCAATAACGCATTTAACATGTTGGTTTTAATTTTAGCAACACCAGAATATCACTGACACTAAAAACAAAAAAGATAAGTCATTGCATAGTTAGGAGAGAAAAATGAGTTTATTTGTTAGTACTAATGTGTCGTCGATGAATGCAACTCGTCAGTTGTTTACGTCGAACAATAATTTGAATACGGCCTTTGAAAGGTTGTCGTCGGGCTTTCGAATTAACAGCGCAAAAGATGATGCTGCAGGGCTGCAAATATCTAACCGATTAACGTCTCAGGTTATGGGCTTAGACCAAGCAGTTCGCAACGCCAATGATGGCATATCTTTGGCGCAGACCATAGAAGGCGCGTTAGCTGAAACTACGAGTGCACTGCAAAGGATTCGTGTATTGGCAGTGCAGTCTCAAAACGGAATTAATTCGTCTGCAGATCGAGTGGCATTGCAAAAAGAAGTCATTGCTCTGAAAAATGAAATTAGTCGTATTGCTTCGACGTCGCAATTTGGTGGTATAAACGTATTAGACGGTGCATTTTCTTCAGCGTTCTTGGTGGGGGCGAATGCAGGCCAGACGATTAGTGTGAATGTAGAGAGAGCTGGAGGGTATGGTGCATCTGGACTTTTTGTGGCAGGTACATCAGTGCTGACTGAATCAGAAGCTTCAGCAGCGATGGCTTCAATTTCGGAAGCTATTTCGATTATTGATGCTCAGCGGGCTGATTTAGGTGCAATACAAAATCGTTTTCAATCAACCATCAGAAATTTAAGTAATATTTCTGAAAATGTTTCAGCGGCAAGAAGTCGTATTCGTGACACCGATTTTGCCGTCGAAACGGCAGAGTTAACCCGCTGGCAGATTATTCAACAAGCCAGTATAACGGTTTTAGGGCAAGCGAATCAGCGTCCACAGGCAGCATTACAGTTATTAGGTTAATCATTCGTATAAGTATGATTTCGATATCAAGAGGGTAGGAAATGAGAGGCCGCCCGGGGCTGTGCCCTAAAAAGTAACGATGGAATGTTGCTGTGATATGCTACGGAGGGCACTATTTATAAGGTTATATTGTAGTTGTATTAGCAGCTATTGATGTGATCAATACCGAGTTTGCTCCAACTCCTAACGTGAGCAAGTTGGTCGGGGACGCCCTGTAAGGGTTTTGCCCCGGCTTTTTTTAACAAAAGCCATAAGGCGCAGTGTTTTCAAGCCTTGTGGTACAAACAATATTTCTTCGTTTGTTTACATCTTAGATGTGTAAATTAAAACGCCGACTAACAGGACCGAGAGTGTAGAAGTTTGGTTGAGAGGCCAGTATTCAGCTCTTCTAACCCTGCCAGTCGGACAGAAACTTTATTTGCTCCATCTCCTAACGTGAGCAAGTTGGTCGGGGACGCTCTGTAAGAGCATTTTCCCGGCCTTTTTTCATTAGCAACTAATTGTTTTCACAAGACTAAGTGTTTTAACAAATAGTTACTAACGTCTCTAATCCTAAAGCATGTTGTGTGCCAAGATGGATTATCTAAGTTTTTTAGCCGTTGAAGCACTGCATCTTCTTACCTAATAAAGTATATATTTGTCATTAATGATATTTCATTACTGTGTCCGATTATCTTCTTATCCAAAATTGTTTCAGTTTATGTTTAAGAAATTGGCAAATGTATATCTTTGGACATGATAAATCTGGGACTGCATGATAGTTGAGATGATACTAAGGAAAGTACTTGAAACCTTTTTTCACTGAGACGGTTGTTAAATATTAATAGATCTCAGATCTCAGATCGGGAATGCCAAATAAAAAATCGAAAAAAAACTAAAGTTACTGTTGTAAGTGTCGATAACGTTAGTCGAGGGGTGATCTAATTGATCACTTTTAGTCTCACTTAACGGTAGAGGTATCGTTGAATGAGGTAAGTGAGGTGATGGCTAAGAAGAGGTTCTTGTCCATCTAAATTGAGGCAAACTTACTGGTACAAACACGTTATCGGCGTGCGGTGAGTTTTCAGGAGGTTTTTTTATGGGTTTATTTGTCAACACAAATGTGTCTTCTTTGAATGCACAGCGTCAGCTGTTTAGTTCTGGCCAAGCTTTGAATTCATCTTTCGAAAGGTTATCTTCAGGTTTTAGGATAAACCGTGCTGCGGATGATGCCGCTGGTTTGCAGATTTCAGATCGACTTACGACACAAGTACAAGGTTTGAATCAAGCAGTACGAAATGGGAATGATGCTATTTCACTCACGCAAACAGCTGAAGGTGCATTGGGTGAGGTCACAACTTCATTGCAACGTATTCGGACTTTAGCTGTGCAATCTCAAAATGGTATTAACTCTTCTGCTGATCGAACGGCGCTGCAAAAAGAAGTAACAGCATTAAAAAATGAAATTAGCCGCATCGCATCTGATACACAGTTTGGTAATCTAGATATTTTGAAAGGTAGTTTCTCTTCAAAATTTTTAGTTGGTGCTAACGCTGGACAGACTATTTCAGTCAACTTATCCAGAGTGAGTGGTTATGGCTCCTCTGGTTTAGGTATCGCAGCAACGGATATATCGACTCTCGGCGGGGCTTCCACAGCACTCACTGCAATAACAACAGCAATATCTGCTGTGGGTGGAGCACGTGCCGATTTAGGTGCCTTGCAAAATCGCTTTCAGTCTACTATTCGTAACCTGAGCAATATCTCTGAGAACATCGCCAGTGCTCGTTCACGGATCCGAGATACAGACTTTGCTACAGAAACCGCTGAATTGACTAAAAACCAGATAATTCAGCAAGCGTCTTTGTCGGTCTTAAGTCAAGCCAACCAAAGACCACAGGCTGCATTATCATTGCTTAGCTAACATCTAGTTTTCGCAACTATGCTTTGGGTGGCTGCTGCAGAGTAGCCATTCGCATTTTATATAAAGGTGATTTATGGAAATTAATGCATCACAAGTTGGCCAAGATTTTGCTGTACCTAGGGAAAGTATCACCGCAGACAGTATTCGTACAAACCGATTGACGGAGACCGAACAGGCATCAGCGCAACTAGAAACTAAAGATTTATCTGAATCAGCCGAAATAAAAGAACAAGTGTCTTTTGAGGTTAGTGCTGAGAAAATTGACACGGCTGTTTCACAATTAAATGAATTTGTGCAGAACAACAGCAGGCAGTTAAATTTTTCAGTAGACGAAGGCAGCAATAAACAGGTTGTTAAAGTGACTGATGCGGAGTCTGGTAAAATTATTCGACAAATACCTTCTGAAGAGATACTAAGGCTCTCAGAACGTTTGCAGGACTTGCAAACGGAAGTCGGCACAACTGTAGGTTTACTATTTAACAAACAGGTTTAATGTCAATCATTGTGATATTAACGTTATCCTTCAAAATATTGTTGGAGTAGAGGTGTGATATGTCAATTCAGTCATTAGGTGTAGGTTCAGGTTTAGACCTTGAAAGTTTAGTTGGGCAATTGCTTGAAGCTGAGCGTAAGCCGAAAACTGATGCTCTGAATTCCAGAGAGGAAAACGTTGAAGCTGAAATTTCTGGTATTGGTAAGTTAAAATCAAAACTTGAGGATTTTCAAGAAACCTTAGATAGTTTGCGAAGCAATGCGAATCTCAAAGGGCGTGAGCCAAGCATAAATAATCCATCAGAGGGCGTCGAACCTTTTACAGCTGAAGCTTCCAATAGTGCACTAGAAGGTGACTATAATATAGCCGTAAGTCAGCTCGCTAGCGGTAGTCGAATTGAAACCGCAGATGCAATTGATGGTGGCTTTGATAGTTCCACTGACACGTTATTAAGCGCTGGTACCGCTAGTCTTACCTTTAAAATTGATGCCACCAGTGATTCCTTTAGTATCAACTTAAATGCTGGTGACTCATTAGAAGACTTTCGAAACGCCATCAATGCTTCAAACGATAACTTTGGTGTCACGGCCAGTATCATAGTTACTGGTACTGCTGTCGGCGGTGCAAAATTGGTCTTTACTTCGGACACGCCCGGTGAAGGAAATGACTTAGTTATTGTCAACGATAATGATGTAGCTGAACTGGATCTTGTTTCAACTACAAACTCTACTGAAGCTTCTACTTATTTAACGCCGGTTACTTTTGCTCAAAATGCCAAAGCCACTATCGATGGTATTGATGTAGAAAGTAAAACCAATAAATTTGAAAATGTAATAGAAAATGTCAGTTTCGACGCATCTGAAAGATCGGAACTGGAATCAGATGGTATAACCTTCAAAACATCAAAATTGAGTATTGGCTTTGACAAAGAAGCCGTCGAAGAAACTATCAGAGAGTTTGTTAAGAATTTTAACGCCTTACAAGCCGAAATAAAACTGCTTACTAAATACGGTGAATCTGATTTAGAGGACGATGGTTCGCTCGCTGGTGACTCGTTAGTTAGGGGCATACAAACAGGTATCAATAATATTCTTTTTTCTTCTGTTGATTCATCTGCTCTAGGCGGTCTTTTCCAGGTTGGTATAGAATATAATGATCAGGGTGAGTTGGAAATAAGCTCCACCGACAATATCGGGTTGGGCAGTGGTGACGATCGTCTAAAAGAGGCATTAAATGACAATTTTGATGATATCGCAGCTCTATTTACCGATGAGAAGCAAGGTATTGCTGTTCGCCTTTACGATTATGTTGAAGAATACACCAGTTTTAGCGGGTTACTTAAATCTCGAGAAAATACTGCCAAAGACCAAAGGGAGCAGATTTTTGATGAAAGGCTAAACCTAGAGTTAAGAATGGCTAAAACTGAACAAATATTGCGGGCTAAGTATTTAAATCTCGACCAGACAGTAGCAAGATTAAATTCAACAGGGTCGGCTTTACTGGCTACATTAGGCTAGTAAATAATGCAGTTTAACTATCAAAAATATGGAAACTCAGAATGGCGTTAAAAGGTATCAATGCCTATAAAAAAGGCAATTTGAAACAACAGATCAGTCAAGCCGATCCGCACAAATTAACTCTAATGTTAATGCAAGGTACGTTAGATAAGCTCGCTTATACCAAAGGCTGTATAGAGCGAAAAGATTATGCTGGCAAGTCTGAGCATATCTCTAGAGCAACTGCTATTTTGATGAACTTGCGAGATACCTTAGAATTGGAAGCTGGAGGTGAGGTGGCTGATAATTTATATTCACTTTACGATTATATGATACAGCGCTTGATTGATGCTAATGTTCAGAATAACTTGAAGATTGTTGATGAAGTGATTACTCTGTTTTTACCGATTAAAACAGCCTGGTCGCAAATTCCTGAGTTATCTAAGCAAGAGGCTTATGAAATGCAGAGGCAAAAACGTCAAGCAGTGATTTGAAAAAATTAATATTAGATCATTCTTTTACACCTTCCCCATTAAAAAGTATTAATCAGGATCTATCAGAGCTAACGACTGAAAATGATCCTGATGAGTCCGTGTTTTTGAAACTCGTGACTCAACGCGATGAATTTATTCAGAATTTCCTAGAAAATATCCCTGAAGAAGAAAAAATTAATTTTGTGACCGCTGAATTGCAAGTTAATGGCGCATTAGTTGCTTATGCTGAGGAATCATTTAAAGCGTCATTAAAACAACTATCCGGATTGGTACGTGGTCGCAAAGCAGTAAATAAATATCGATGAATATCAGAGATTTTAACGAGTTATATCAATTGGGTGACGTATCAAGTCAATGTGCATTCTACCCAACTAAAATGATTGTAAGGGCTGTTTATGTTTAATAATAAATCTATTTTAATTACGGGCGGAACGGGATCATTTGGTAGACGTTTTACTGATTTTCTGACCAAAAATTATTCTCCTAAAAAAGTGATTATTTACTCCCGAGATGAGTTAAAACAATTTGAAATGCAGCAACATTATAATGCGTCTTGCATGCGCTATTTTATTGGTGATGTGCGCGATAAAGAACGTCTAATATCTGCAATGCGAGATGTTGATTATGTGGTGCATGCAGCAGCCCTAAAACAAGTGCCAGCTGCAGAATATAATCCCAATGAGTGTATCAAAACTAATATATATGGTTCCCAAAATGTGATTGATGCAGCTATTGCCGCCGATGTAAGTCGGGTGATTGCGCTGTCTACCGATAAAGCAGCTAATCCAGTTAATTTATATGGCGCGACTAAACTTGCCTCAGATAAATTATTTGTCGCTGCCAACAATATGTCCGGCGCTAAGGGCCCCAGATTTGCTGTGGTGCGTTATGGCAATGTTGTCGGTTCTAGAGGCTCAGTAGTGCCGTTTTTCCATAAACTGTTGGATGACGGTGTAACTAAGTTGCCTGTCACCCATGCGGAAATGACACGCTTCTGGATCACCCTAGACAACGGTGTAGAGTTTGTTGTAAAGAACTTCCAGCGTATGCAGGGTGGTGAGATATTTGTACCTAAAATCCCTTCAATTCGTATTTTAGATTTAGTCGAATCAATTAGTGGCAACCGAGAATATGAAATAGTAGGTATTCGCCCTGGCGAGAAACTGCATGAAGTCATGGTGCCACAGGAGATGGCGCATCATTCTCTTGAATTTGATGATCATTACGTGATTACGCCTGCAATTAAATTTTTTGATAAAACAGTCAATTATTTAAAAAATAAATTAGGCGAAGTTGGAAAACCTGTAGAAGAAAAGTTTGAATATCACTCAGGTACTAATCCCCACTTTCTAACAATCGATGAATTAAAATTGCTTGATAAAGTCACATTGTAAGGGAGAGGTTGCATGATCCCTTACGGTAAACATCTCGTTGATGAAGATGATGTCGACGCAGTTGTTGAGGTACTTCGCAACCAGTTTTTGACTCAAGGTACTGTGGTACCTAAATTTGAGCAAGCTTTATGCGAATATACTGGCGCTAACTTCTGTGTTGCAGTCAATAGTGCAACGTCAGGTTTGCATGTGGCATGTTTGGCCGCAGGTGTTGCAGTAGGCGATTCAGTCTGGACCGTACCCAACTCTTTTGTAGCATCAGCAAACTGTGCGCTGTACTGCGGTGCAACGATAGATTTTGTGGATATAGACCCTCTTACTCGTAATATTGATATCGGCGCATTAGAAACCAAACTGCAACATGCTGCCACTCAGAATTGTTTACCAAAAGCGTTAATTGTGGTGCATTTTTCTGGATTGAGCTGTGAAATGCAAACTATTCAAAAGCTAACTCAGCTGTATTCTATTGTACTTATTGAAGATGCTGCTCATGGGTTAGGGGGCACTTATCAGCAGTCTAAGATTGGTAGTTGTGTCTATTCTGATATGGCAGTCTTGAGTTTCCATCCAGTTAAATCAATAACCAGTGCTGAAGGCGGCGCAGTCTTAACTAATCAAAGCCAACTTTACCAAAAGCTTCAATTATTCGCTAAGCATGGAGTGACAAAAGACCCATCGCAATATCAAGGAGAAAGTCATGGTCCTTGGTATTATCAGCAACTTGAGTTGGGATATAACTACAGGCTGAGCGATTTACATGCTGCGCTTGGGTTATCACAGTTGAATAAGCTGGACGTATTTATTCAAAAACGTTCTGAGCTCGCCAAAGTATATGATAATGCGTTAGCTGATTTGCCTTTGAAACTTCCGGTTGAGGAGTCGCAATTTAAAAGTGCATGGCATTTATATATGGTCGAGCTAACACAACATGATCGCCAACATGTTTACCAGCAACTTCATGATAAAGGGGTGGGCGTAAATGTGCATTATATCCCGATTCATTTGCAACCTTATTATCAGCAACTGGGTTTTAAACTAGGTGATTTTCCGGTCTCTGAGCATTTTTATCAAAACGCTTTAACATTGCCCTTGTTTCCAAGTTTAACTGATATAGAACAGGCAAAAGTGATTGCTGTGCTTCACGAGGTGCTGTTATGAATATTGCTATCATTCCTGCACGTGGTGGCAGCAAGCGAATTCCCCTTAAAAACATTAAAAAATTTGCTGGAAAACCCCTTATCGCATACTCGATAGATGCGGCCAAAGCATCTGGTTTGTTTGACAAGATTATCGTCTCTACTGACAGCGAAGAAGTAGCCGAGGTAGCAAAAGCTTATGGAGCCGATGTGCCTTTTATTCGCCATCAAGAGTTGTCAAATGATGTGGTTGGTACACGCCCAGTCACTAATCACGGCATCAAGTTTTGTATAGAGCATTTTTATAAACCTAAATTTTGTTGTTGTATCTACGCCACTGCGCCGTTTTTACAAGCCAAGTTTTTAAAGCAAGGTTTAGACTCCCTAGAACAGCAAAGCGAAAAGTCTTTTGCGTTTTCAGTCACTAGTTTTGCGTTTCCGGTGCAACGGGCGTTGCTCAAAACTCAAGCAGGTGTAGCTCCGATGTTTCCTGACGACATTGGTAAACGCTCTCAGGATCTAGAAGAGGCATACCATGATGCTGGCCAGTTTTATTGGGGTACAACGGATGCTTATTTATCAAATCGAAAAATTTTTAGTCAGCATAGCCTACCAGTGGTTTTACCTCGGCATTTAGTACAGGATATCGATACGCCAGAAGATTGGCAACGGGCAGAACTGATGTTTCAAGCTTACGTTCAGGGGCAACATAGTGAATGAATTAGTCGAGTCTAAGACTGAAAAAGTATTGTTGGTCAGAATGCTAAGTTCGGCTGATGTCTGTGCGATTGGCCTGCCTGTATTACGCTATTTTCAAAAAAAACTCCCTGACGCAGAGCTCCACTTTTTGACATTTGCAGACGGTGCAGAATTAATTAAATTAGCCGAACCGAGTGTGCAGGTAAAACATATTACTGAGCAGCAGTGGCCTGACGATTTCTTTCTTGCGATGGAGTCATTTTTAGGATTAGCAGAAGATATTATCGGTGAAAACTACAGTCAAATAGTTAATTTAGATACTACCTTTATGCCGTGTTTTCTGGCGCGCTTTCTTAGCGATGCCGGTGAGCCAGTCAGTGGTAATTATTTAAATATGTCGGTGCAGCAATTGTTGCACCAAGTACAAGACAAAAGTCTGCAAGCTGAGTATGTTAATTCAACGCAAGCTTTCATGGCGAGTTCGTTTGTCAATATGCACCGCTTGCATGCTCGCTGGTGGCAACACGAGACCGTTTACGAAGGCGGATATCCAGAGTATTATTTAACAAAGTGCTGTGGTTTGGTCGATGACAAATTAGAACAATCTATCGTTGTCAGCGCTGATAAACGATTAGCTAAAAAAGCGAAAGCCAACAAAGTGATTGGTTTATGTTTTGCTCAATCTGACGATGGGTACCTTTATCCCTATGCCGATCGTTTAAAAAAACTATTAGAACAAAAAGGCTTTGTTGTTTGGAGTGATGTCGAGGCCAAACAGGACATTCGCTCACTCTTAAAAATGCTCTCAGCCAGTGACTTAATGGTATGTAAACCAAGTGGTAATCGTTGGTATGCTCAAGCAGTTGATTGTGCGACGTTACTTGTCAGTGGCAACAGCGAGGCTGCGTTGTTAATGCCAGAATTTGCAACTAACCCGCTGTCTCCATGTATGCAGCATAGCGTCAGTCAAAACAGTATTGCTGCTGTAGATTGTAACTGCGATAAACCAGAGGACTTGGTAGAAAGTATTGAATCGATTTTCATTCATATCAAGGAGCAAAAAGATGAATGAAATAAAACTAGGTGAGCGCAGTATCGGCGCAGGTTTTCCTCCATTTGTTATAGCCGAACTGAGCGGTAATCACAATCAGCAACTTGATGTTGCCATGTCGATGGTGGAAGCGGCCGCAAAAGCCGGTGCCCATGCCATAAAATTACAAACTTTTACAGCTGATAGTATGACACTAGACGTGAATAACGAACACTTCGTTATTCAAGAAGAAGACAGCTTGTGGCAAGGCGAGTCGTTACACGCTTTATATCGAAAAGCGGCTACGCCATACGCGTGGCATCAACCCTTGTTCGATAAAGCTAAGTCCTTAGGTATGCTGGCATTTAGCTCACCATTTGATGAACAGGCTGTGGAGTTTTTAGATGATTTGAACGTTCCATGTTTTAAAATTGCCTCATTCGAGTTAACCGACTTACCACTGATTCGCAAAGCAGCTAGTAAGAAAAAACCATTAATACTATCTACCGGCATGGCCAGTTTAACGGAGATTGAACAGGCCGTTAATGTGGCTAGGCAGGCAGGTTGTGAAGATATCATTTTATTAAAATGCACCAGCACGTACCCAGCGCAACCAACCCAGTCTAACATTTTGACTATCCCACATTTACGCGATGCCTTTGGCTGCCAAGTGGGCCTTTCTGATCATACCGCAGGTATTGGCGTGTCTATTGCGGCAGTTGCACTCGGTGCCACTGTTATTGAAAAACATTTTGTTTTAGACCGACAAGCGGGGGGCGTGGATGCTGCTTTTTCGTTACAGCCTGATGAATTAGCCTCTTTAGTGACTGAGACCAAAAGAGCCTATCAAGCGTTAGGACAAGTTAAGTATGGTGGCACCCAAGCAGAAGAAAAGTCGAAACAGTATCGTCGTTCAATCTATGTGAGTGAAAATATACTGCAGGGACAAGTCTTAAGTTCAACCAATCTAAGAATAGTGCGCCCAGCTTTTGGATTGGCACCTAAACACTGGGACAATGTATTAGGTAAAGTTGCTAAACATGCTTTGGTTAAAGGCACTCCATTAGATTGGTCGATGTTTGAGTGCTAGTGTGAGTAATAGCTGATGCGCGTAGTATTTCGAGTCGAGGGTGAACCCAATATCGGTTTAGGACACGTTATGCGTTGTATGGCCCTAGCGCAGAGCTTGGTTCAGTCTGGTCATGTGGTAAATTTTTTTATGTCACCGCGTTCCCAGCAGTTTTGTTGTAACCGAGCAGATTGGATAGGAACCATTCTACCCATGACTGATATTGAGAGCAGTACAGAGCCAGAATGGTTAGCTAAACAATGCATAGATTTATGCGCTGATTGGTTGGTGCTTGATGGCTATCAATTTGATCAGGCTTATCGCCAGTTGCTACAATGTCATGCCTTTAATTTAGCTGTTTTCGACGATATCAATAACAGCGGTGCACTTTATGCCGATATGGTTATCAACGGTGCGCTTAACGCGACTTCACATCATTATCACCTAACTGCGCCTAAAGCGTTATTGGCTATCGGACCGAGTTATCAAGTATTAAGGCAGGAATTCCTGCAGCTAACGAATAGACAGTGGCCAGACCGTAACAGCTTAACCCTGATGTTTGGCGGTAGTGATCCTAACGGTTTGACTAATAAAGCGTTACAATCTTTGGATAACGCTAATGCATCTATGCCAATCATTGTGATTACTGGCGCAGCTTATAATGGGGTGAGTGACCTTACCAATTTAATCAAAAACAGTTTATTAAATATCACCCACCTACACGACTGCCAAAATATGGCCGCAGTGTTGCTTAACACCAAGCTCGCTTTGTCGGCAGCAGGAGGCAGCCAGTTTGAGTTGCTAGCTTGTGCAACACCATCAATATTGGTGGTAGTGGCAGAAAACCAAACGTTAGCCAGCCAAAATGCGGCAATTCAAGGTTGGTGTCAGGTGGTCAATAGTGATGCTACAAGCTCTGATGAATGGGTCACGCAGGGGTTGTCCTTGTGGGAGCAACCAGAACGGTTGCTTGGGATGCATCAAAAAGCATTATTATATGCTGTGGTTGATGGGGCCAAAAATATTGTTGAGTTGATGTCAGAGCAAAAAAAGACAAGTGAAAATACTTTATGAAAGCAGGGATACCTGAACATGCTTTTAAGCCGCTACAAGAAGAACATTTGCAGCTGGTATGGCAATGGCGAAACAGCCCTAGAATTATGCAAAATATGCATAGCAGTGCGCTGGTAAAATGGTTAGAGCACTGTGCTTGGTTTGAAAAGCTTAAAGGTGATAACAGCCGTCAGTTTTATATTTTTTTACAAGACCAGCGACCCATTGGAGTACTTAATTTTTCAGATATGAATACAGCCACGCCAGAATGGGGCTGTTATTTGGGCGAGACTAACGTGTGGCCGGGTAGTGGTATTATGTTGGAATTTGCAGCTTTAGATTTTTGTGCCAGTCACCATCAATTTAGTCATTTGCTGGCGCAAGTATTATCGTTCAACCATGCAGCAAATAACATGCATAAAGTGTTTGAATATAAACCACTTAGCCTTAAAAAAGGCGGCAAACGTGACGGCCAAAATTTCGATATACAGCATTACAGTTATGAACTTAAGCAGTGGGCTGAAAATCGTGGCAAAATACTCAAAAAATTACCAAAAAAGATTGCACTCGCAGCTGCCCATATGCAATTTTTAGAATAGCTTAGGATACAAAAAAATGCTGAACTTAGAACAACAAATTAAAGATGCAATGCAACAAGTTGCTGAGTTGAGCGACTGTCAGTTAGTCGAATCGATAAACCCAGATACACAGTTGCTTGAATGTGGTTTAGACTCGTTAGGCTATGCCATGTTAGTGGCACAGCTAGAAGAAGACTTGGGTTATGACCCGTTTACTGAATTGGCCCTTGATACTTACCCAAGCACTTTTGCTGAATTCTTAGCTATGTATCAACAATGCGCTAATAATCGGTAAATCCATCATGCTAAGCCTGTCTAATCAATTAACTAATCTGCCCAAAACAGGGGTGATAACCGCTGCAGGTCAACACAGTTCTATCACTGTGCTGATAACAAAGGCTGAGCAAATTAGGGAGCAGTACCCGCAGTTTTATCAACGCAGTATAGCTATCCGGTATACAAATTTGGCCGATTTTGTCACTGCACTGATTGCATTTGATGGTTGCTGTTCAGCAATTTATTTACGTCCTCCAAATGTGACAATACCTCACAACGATATTATAGATTGGCCGCTTGAAAGTGATGCCGCTGTTGTAGACTCAATACCCCCGCGATTGAAGTCTGAAGCTGTAGATAGTGTCGCGACAACTTGGTTCATGGCGACGTCTGGTACTACAGGTGAGCCAAAGTGGTGTTCCCACTCTTTGTTATCATTGACTGCAAACACCAAACACAGTCAAAAATTACAAGCATTGTGCTGGGCTTTGTTGTATCAACCCTACAGATTTGCGGGATTACAAGTGGTGTTACAGGCGCTATTAAGTGGTGCTGACTTAGTGGATGTAGCTGATTACGAGCCTTTAGCTCAGATGGCATTTTTAAAACATGCAGATGTCACGGCTTTATCTGCTACCCCCAGTTTGTGGCGACAACTTCTGATGACGAGACAATTGAGTGAATTAGCTCTGAGTCATATTACGCTAGGGGGGGAAATTGCCGACCAAAGTCTGTTGGATACTTTGAAGCGTTTGTTCCCGAATGCAAATGTGCGACATATTTATGCTTCGACAGAAGCTGGAGTCGGTTTTATAGTGAGCGATGGTCGCGCTGGTTTCCCTGCCAAATGGCTTAAAGACCAGACACTTACTGTCGCGTTAAAGGTGTCAGATGAACAACATTTACTGATTAAACCGCAACATCACATCTGTCAATCATTGGCACTACAAACTAATGAACTAGGCTATGTGGACTCCTTAGATAAAGTCCAAGTGATCGACGACAGAGTGCTCTTTTTGGGAAGAGCAACAGGTACGATCAACGTTGGTGGCAATAAGGTACATCCAGAAAAGGTCGAGCAAGTATTGTTGCAATGTGCTGATATTAGCCAAGCGAAGGTGTACGCTAAAAAAAGTGCCTTGTTGGGTGAGTTAGTGGTAGCAGATGTGATGATAATTGACGCCAAAGTTGAGCAAGAGGTCAAACAACAAGTGTTGAAAATGTGTAAAAAGCAATTGCAACGCTTTGAAATACCCACCAAGATCAATATAGTCAAGAATATAGACCACGATCCAAGCGGTAAATTAAACAGGAAGCCGCAGTATGACTGATTACGTAATAATAACAGGTGCCAGCAAAGGTCTAGGTTTAGCCATTAGTCAACAAGCCGCTGCCAACGGTTATGCCGTGATTGCTATTGCACGGCAACTCTCAGAGCCCTTAAGAGCTCTGCAGCAAGTGTATCCAGAGCTCGTTAACTTTCACGCTGCTGATTTAGCCGACTTGGACAAAATACCTGAGTTGTGCAAGCAACTGATCAAACAATATGGACGACCTTACGCCCTGATTAATAACGCTGCCGCCGGTCATGATGGTGTGCTGGCCACTATGCCTAATTCTGCCATTGAACATTTAATGCGCCTGAATATTCAATCTCCAATTTTATTGAGTAAATATTTGGTGCGTTCGATGTTGTTGAATCGAAAAGGGCGGATCATTAATATATCTTCTATTATTGCCAAAACAGGTTTTAACGGCCTAAGTGTTTATGCTGCCAGTAAGGCCGCATTAGAAGGGTTTAGTAAATCATTAGCCCGTGAAGTGGGTAAAGCAGGTATCACCGTTAATTGTGTCGCCCCAGGTTATATGCAAACCGATATGACCAGCAG